>Ga0209463_1000125_pt1 | contig 70502 bp, 93 predicted proteins | sample AgamicMgSfrz_FD_187169 | JGI IMG/M metagenome (GOLD analysis project Ga0209463, IMG submission 187169) | Agave microbial communities from Guanajuato, Mexico - Mg.Sf.rz (SPAdes) (version 2) | ecosystem: Host-associated > Plants > Phyllosphere > Phylloplane/Leaf | place: Guanajuato, Mexico... | reverse complement strand
CCTGAAGTATACATTTTAATCTTGCCGGCATTTGGTATGTATAGTGAAATCTTTTCTACATTCTCAAGTAAAAACCTATATGGTTACAAATCAATGGTTGCCTCTATGGTAGTTATCTCATTACTTTCTTGTCTAGTTTGGGCTCACCACTTCTTCACAATGGGACAAGGCGCATTATCTAATAGCTTTTTCTCTATAACTACTATGGCAATTTCAGTTCCAACAGGAGTAAAGATTTTTAACTGGTTATTTACAATGTACAAAGGAAAAATCCGCTTCACTGTACCAATGTTATATGCGATAGGATTTATTCCCCTTTTCGTACTTGGTGGAGTAACTGGAGTTATGCTTGCAATGTCAGCGGCAGACTATCAATACCATAATACAATGTTCTTAGTTGCTCACTTCCATAACGTAATTATCCCAGGTGTTGTATATGCAATGCTTGCTGGTTTCACTTACTACTTCCCAAAAATATTTGGGTATATGTTAAATGAAAAGATCGGGAAATGGACATTCTGGTTATTATCGATCGGTTTTGTACTAGCTTTCTTCCCGATGTACATTACAGGTTTAGATGGACAAGCTCGCCGTATGTATACATACTCTGAATCAACTGGTTTTGGTCCGCTAAATATGGTTGCATTCTTTGGTGCGGGAATTATGGCCGTTGGTTTTGTTTTAATCGTATATAACCTCTATTATAGCTTCAGATACTCTCCACGAAATATCGGTTCAGACCCTTGGGATGCACGTACATTAGAATGGGCAACACATACTCCTGTACCGGAATATAATTTTGCTGTTGTACCCCAAGTTAATTCTAATCAACCATTTTGGGATGCTAAGATAAATAATCACGAGTTATTCTTGGATGAATCAAAGAAAATTCATATGCCTAACAATAGCGGCTTACCCTTCATTATGGGTGCAATCTTCTTTGTTTGGGGATTCTCGTTCGTATTTGCTCTATGGGCAAGCCTTATCGTAGCAGCTATCGGTATTTTCATTTGTATGGCTTATCGTTCATTTGAAAAAGATCACGGGCGTTATATCTCCCTTGAAGAGCTTAATGAAAGAGAAACAGCATTGCGAGGTGTAAAACAATGAAATCAAGTGAAACACAACCACTCGAATATAGCACTAAACAGAACGAATTAAACATTTTTGGATTCTGGATGTTCCTAGGAGCTGAAATTATGCTTTTCGCTACCCTATTCACTTCTTATTTTGTTTATGAACATAGAATAGGTAGCGGCCCTTTAGGGTCAGAAATCTTTAAGATCACTCCAGTAATCATTGAAACACTCTTGCTCTTAACAAGTAGCTTTATAATCGGTCTAGGGATTAATGCTATGCGTATGGGAAGTAAAAAAGCAACGTTAACTTTCTTTATTATTACACTAACACTTGGCCTTGGATTCTTAGGCTTTGAAGTAGATGAGTTTCTTCACTACATCCACGAAGGAGCTACTTTACAAACAAGTGCATTCACAGCAATTTTATTGATGACTTTGGGTACACACGGAGCACACGTTACATTTGGCTTATTTTGGGGATTATCTATTATTCTACAGATAAATAAACGTGGGTTGACACCAGAAGCGGCTAATAAATCTTTTATCTTCTCTCTTTATTGGCATTTTCTAGATGTTGTATGGATCTTCATATTCAGCTTCATCTATTTGAAGGGAATGATGTAAGATGAAAGGACTCTTTCCTTTTAAACAAGTGGCAGGTTTTGTATCTTCTTTAATCCTTACAGGGATTGCATTATTAGTTTATTTTGCAGACTTATCATTTAACACCAGTATAAGCATTCTGCTTATTACTGCATTTGCTCAGGCCCTTCTTCAATTGGTGGTATTTATGCACGCCGGAGAAACAAAAGATAAATGGTCTATCTATGGCAACGTATATTTTATGATGTTTATAGCATTAGCAACTATTTTTGGTTCATTATTAATTTTCCTTTGGGATATGTAATACATAAAAAATATTGTACTCTAAATACCTTTCAAAAAAAGCATTCCAGCAATGGATGCTTTTTTTGTGCTCGTTTATCTTAAATTTTGTCTTGTTATAAATATGGATATGGATGTTATCAGAAATGAAAGCCGTAAGAATCACTAGTTCCCACGGCTTTTTAAATATGTATAATTAAAGGTTGGAATTTTAGTTTCTCTCTTTATGTTACTCCTAAAATTGCAACTATTGTGATTGATAAAACTATACTTAATAATAAGGAGATGACCCAGTGCTTTCTTTCTGTCATCTTAAAAAGTATATTTAAGGTTGAACTAATTATCATCAAAAGAAAAAAAACAAATAAAATCATAATAAATTCCATTTTCTCATCCCCTTTTTCCTTATAATTACATTTTAACACATTATAAAGAAAGAGGAATGAATGAATACAATATACAAAAATAGTTAACACAAATACTCTTATAGAAGCAAAAAACTAAATAATACTATAAAAAGAAACTTTTTACAATTTGAGACGTAATATATACGAAAACTAATATATATTTGGATGGTGAAAAGGATGAACGATCAAGTACTAACCTTTGTCATTATATTACTTATATCTTCTGTACTCCTAAATATTTTTCAATACATTCAAATCAAACGCTACAAACTAAACGAACGATCTTTCAAAGTATCTTGGCAAGAAGCAATGAATTTAAAAAATCCTGTAAGCTTGTTTGCCTGGTGGATGCTGGCATCTTCGTTAGCAATCGTACTTATTTTTGGTTTTGTTTCTTTATTTATAAATTAAAAAAGGGATCCTCTAAGTAAGAAAAACATATGTATACGATATACAAAGTTAGTTAACATAATGTGAATTATAAGAAGCCAAACCCTTTATAAGGATTTGGCTTCTTATAATTAAAGACCGTTTGTTGAATTAGGTGGAACAATACTTTCATCTGTCGGGTTTACAACATTGTTATCATCTCTGCTTTTTACTGAAACAGAAGAACCCATAAATGTGAACATACAATAGCCACCTAATACTAATAAAGAACCTCCAATAAGCAAATTAAGCAATCTATCTCACCTCTTTCCATTTATTATCATTTTATCATTTAATCGTAATAAGGATGTATACCTTATTTCATCTCTAGTTACCATAATGTGAGTTCTCATCTCTTTTTCTTGCTTAACAAAACAACAATCCATATTACAATCTAATCTAGATTCCCCTTCTTGCTTATTTTGACCCATATTAATATCTTTGTGGGATATATAATGTTTAAAAGTAATTGCAAGCTAACCCCTTTAAAAAAGCATTCTAGTGATAGATGCTTTTTTGTTTATTTTATTTTTTATAGCGGGTATAGAAAAGTAGCGACAATTAAAATTGCGCTGTTCTACTATTTATTCTTTGTCACCTTTAAGTAGTAATTTTTTCTTCAATTTATCCAATAATACGTTTAGGAGGTGTTTTTATGCCAAAGAAAAATCCGCTGGACGTTGGCAACACTGGATCTGTAGAAAGAATTGACTATAACGGTTACAAAAATTCAGATAGTAAAAACGAACGAACACGTAACCGCATTGTAGAAGAAGACGGAAGTGATATATATCCACCAGAGACAATGGAAAATATTCTGTTAGATTTTGCAGGCGGAGGTTTTGATTATGAGGATTTCTACTAATTCTGTTGGAGATTTATTTATAAAATAAAAAATTGTATACACAATAAAAGACCATTATCGAATAAGGCGGCTTTTCGATAATGGTCTTTTCTCTTAATTTTAGCAAATGACAAAAGATACATTTACTCTTATAATTGCAATTTAAATACAATATTGGGCAAAGGGTATTTTTAAAGTAACAAAAAATGTGTTCCGCAATATAATGATTCAGGGACCGTGAATTTTTATTTTATTTAATCTACCCTTGACTTAGCAGCAAGCCTTCTGACTTGCTGCTTTTTTTGTTCTTTTAAGGATTTTAGTAATGCCTGTCTATGGTAGTGGGCATTTTTTGCACGTAGCATATCTACAACCAAAAATGTACAGCTAACATACTAATATAACGTAAAAGTAGTTTTATCCCCTTTTATCTTTAGGTAATTATTATTTTATATTCCTATATATAGATTAAATAGTAAAATGTAGTATTTTATGTATAATAGAATTATAGATAGAAAAAAAACAGAAGTTAACTTAATAACTCCTGTCTTTTATATACAAATTATAGCTGATTTGGTTAAGTATAAAAAATGGTTAAGTGTAGAAAATTAGTCTAAGTATAAAAGCGTATTAGATAATCATAAATACCCAGTACACAATAGTCTTAGCGTCACTACGTGGAACACCTGCTGCTACTAGAGCATTTTCTAACGCCTTTCTAGTACCTGTATCTAATTTGTCGATAGCGTTTGCCGCTTTTCTACTGTTTCTTTTTACTATTACTGCTGTTTTTTTACTGAAAGGTTTTAATGCCCAAGATAAAGCTGTGCCGCCGTGTCGTAACATTGGTGATAATTTTTTAATTGCTCTTAATGTCCAACCTACTACAGCTTGTGAATTAACATCGCCTTGCTTAGCAGGGTTTCCTAACTGCACTCTAGCAGTAGCTAATTCTTTAGCAAAATTAGGGTTTTCTCTTAGTTGTTCCTTGTAAAATTCTGTTTCTGTTTGAGTTGTTTCAGCTGCACTTGCTTTCTCAGTAATTAATGGACTAAAAACTGTAACTACTAGCGTGAAAGCTATCATTACTAATAATGATTTAATAGCTTCCTTTTTTCCTAATTTCATAAAAAAAAAGTCCCCCTTCAATTTTCACCCAAATTTGTATACAATTGTATTATAACTAGACAAAGGAGTTTTGTAAATGTTTAACAAAAAGAAAGATGCACCTACGATTATAGGAATTTCGCTCGTTGTACTATTAGCAATAGGAGGAATAATCTTCTTACTATCAATCCCAACCTTTGGATTCTATGGTTTCGTTAGCATTCTAGATAAATATCATCTGGACAATTTACTGAAAATAAACTTTTTTGATAATAATATATTTAATTTTATATATATTGTTTTAGCTTTAGGTTCAGTTCATACTTTAGTTATGATATTAGAATTCATATTTGTACTTCTAAAAAGACGTGAAATTTTACATATAACTTCAATCCATCACAAGATCATCTCTTTTGTTTTATTAGTAGGTTGTGGTTTCTTAGCAACTAGAGGAATTATACTGAACATTTTTCAAAGGATACACGCTTCAAATCTCTTTTTACTAATTGCATTTTTAGTCATTTATTTTATCTTGTTTGTTTGCAGCGATACTTATAGAAAACAGGAAGCATCTTTTTAAAGAATTCCGTGGCTATTATTATTTAAAATAAAAGTACTGACACAGATAAATAATATTCATTTACAGGTTTAGATGGAAGAATGCTGGACTAACATATACTAAAAAGCACGTAATGTTTATTACGTGCTTTTTTACTTATAATTATTTGGTTTTTGCTGATTAGATAATTGTGATGGTTTAATCTAACATAGTACTTATATCTTTATTAAATTAAAATATGGTTTAGCATAGGGGATTTTTGAAGTAACAAAAAGTGTGCTTTGCAATATAATGATTTCAAGACCGTGATTTTTTATTTTATTTAATCTACCCTTAACGTAGCAGCAAGCCTTTTGACTTGCTGTTTTTTTACTCTTAAGGAGCCATTTATGGCCGATAGGATAAGGTTTTCCGATGTAAAATGGTTAGTATATGGGCATTCAACCTAGAGCAAACACCTCTATTTTTAAATATATTCCTTATAAAAGGAGGAGTATCGTATGTATCATCCGTTTTATTATACCTATATAAATTATTCCTTATCGCCTCAATATAACTCTTATCCCAACTTTCAGGATGCACAACATAGACAACAATCTCCTGTTTACGCAGGAAAGACTTATAGATATGACTATAAAGATGGCAATGTATTTATAATCGATTTCCTTGACTCTAATCTTCGATGTGAGAAAGGAATTGCTGGACAACATAAAGGGCACAATGGTTATTATGCATTTAAGTACGTTGAGATAGCTCCTTGTGTATATTTTATGTATTGGTTGGAAGAACTCTACACAGTTAGCCAAGTTGCTGATTTTAATAATATGACTGTCTACACCCATTACACCTACGATAAAATGGGCGTTCGAAAAAGCTTTTTCCATTCTGGTACAATAACCCAAGTAGATACAACTTTAGATTGTAAACCTAACTCATTATTTTATTAAAATGAATAAACACTAAAAAAGCGGTAGGTTGAATCCTTCCGCTTTTTTTATAACAAAATCTTCTTTAGATACTCTTCTTCATACCACATTTCCGGCATTCGCGTAGAAATATGCCATTTTTAACGGAGTTTTTAAAATCAGCGGAATCACAGTTATCACATCGGCCGCTCTTTATATCAGGATATTCGCTGTAATCATATATTTTATCGAGATCGTACTTTTCTTCTTGTTGCTTCTCTTCCACAGCCAACACTCGTTTCAAATTAATTTTGTTACATTCATTATAGCAAAAAGTATCTTATTGCTATACGTAGCTTATTGGATATTCTACAAATAGAATTATTCTGTATCTAACGCTTTTATTTGATAAAAAAGAAATAATTCACACAAATGGATTGTCGCAGTGCACTTACATTGTCATATTGTCGTCTTTAGCGAATTTTAAAAAGAGAATTCTGCAAAATTCTCTTTTAGGAGGAGCGGGTTTTGCAGAGCCCTCTTCCCTTTTTTTATTTTAAAAGTTAAAAAGCTGCTATTAATGATTTAATAGCAGCTTTTGTTATTTACTTGTATTCGAAAAGAAAATTTTCAGCAGGTATTACAATCTTTCCATCCACTTTAAATAAGTCATATTCTCTACCGTTTACCACTTCTGATGCTTCATAAAATTTATTATAATTCCATCCTACAGGGGTAAGTCCAGTATTTAAAAGTCTTTTACTAACAAGGTTAAAGTCGTCTTCCCGTTTTGTGAATGTCTTATAAGGTTCAAATACTAATCCTTCATATTCAAAAGTGTTCAATTTGTTCATTATTAGTTCCTCCAGTAGTCTTTAGTTATAGTCATCTTATAAATGTTAGTTATTGAATTTTAAATTTCTTTTGAAACTCTTCATTATGTTGGTAACCTTTTTCGTGATAAGCAATACTCGAGTTGCTACCTTGATCATCGTCAAGGATAATTAACTCCTTGTTGCCATCTGATTCTTCAGCTTTATAAACCTTCCCCTCCGTTACTCTTAAATACTTATCAGTTCTTAATGCTTTTACTTCAATCACTTTAAATCTCTCCTCTAATTACGTATTTTAAGTATTTTAAGTATTTTAACTTCACAACATCGAATTAGGGAGAAAAAGTGAAAAAATATAAGCCCTAATTCCAAAGTAAGAGGTTTTTCTTAAAATTTTATATACAACATAATTTCGAATTAGTTTTAAGAGCTATTTTCGGCTGAATAACTGTTTTTTTCAACAATAAGATACCTTTATGTATAATAAACTTGACGCCTTCTATATAGGCATTTGGAAAGGAAAGATTGAATGGATAAGCAACCTTTAGTAGTTGATCGTGGAATTGATGAAATTTTAATCATTAATAATAAAGCAATTAAAATTAATCACTTAAGCGGTAAACAATTAATTGAACTGTTAAATCGTTATGACGTTACCCATATTAAAACTGTTAGCTTTGATGAGTATGAAAAATCCGAAGAAAACAAGAAATATCCGCGTGCATTATATAGTTCTGCTAACAAAACACGTACAGTTTGTTATGAATCTCACCCCAACTTTTAATCCCAAAATGATAACAGGGTTTGCTATAATTAATTGCTTAATTACTTACATTACAGTCATCGAAAGGAAATAAAATTATGTTTGATATTAATAAATTTAGTTTAAAAGACGTTGAGAAAAAATGGGTTAATAGCGGAGAAATTGCTCCAGAAGAAATTAGTTGCGTTTTTGGCGCAGTGGAAGCTAGAGAAGATAGATTAAAAGCTATTTATGAAGAAATTCGTAGCATTCCAATGGAAGAATGCACCCCTTTGGTTCGAGAGAAAATTGAATCAATTATTACTCTTATCAAAGGCTAAATACAACCATACATAAGAAAAACAATGGAGGCATCTCAATAGAGAGCCTTCTTTTGTTTGCGCTATCTAAAATTTTCAAAAACAGAAAAAAGTGTAATATTATTTTCTTAATGATCAAATATTGAAAAAATTCTTGCGTATTGTATAATTTATTGAGTGAAAACTACATAAAGGGGATTTTACAATAATGTTATGGTTTTTAGCGGCTTTGGGGACAGCCCTATGTTTTGGGGTAAATAACACTTTATTTAAATGGGGATCTCATAAACATTTATCTAAAGTCTGTATTCAGCTTTTCTTCTATTGGATGTCTTTTGCAATTGTTTTATCATTCACTTTAATTACGGATAGCTTTAAGCTTCACCCTTTACCAGTATTAGCAGGTGCTCTCATTGGTATTTTAAATGCTAATGCGAATATCCAAATGTCAAAGGCCTTTGAGAAAGGTCCCGCTAGTATCACTTCTACAATCATTGCTATGAATACAGTCATTGTTGTCATAGTTACATCTATACTGTTTCCGGAATCCATACCTTTAACAAACTGGATAGGAATTTTAGTCATTATACTTGCAGCTGTTATTATTCAGTATCAGCCAAATAAGACAGCGGCCGTAGATTATAAACTTTGGATCCTAAGCTGCTGTTTAGCACTTGTATCTGTTGGTGCAGTGGGCATAATTATGAAGCTCAGTACTTACCAACACTATAGTTTTATTGAAATACTTGTTTCTATGTACGGAGGCGGAGCTATTTACTTAACCGTCCTAGCCCGTAAGGAATTCAAACAAATATTTGCCCGCAAGATTGAACTGAAAATTGGAATGTTGGTGGGCATATTAAACACCATTGCCTATAGTTGCTATTTGTTTGCCCTAAAGGAAGGCCCGTCTAGCGTAGTCTATCCAATAATCAGTTTGAATTGTGTTGTTGTTTTAATAGGCAGTTTAATCATTTTTAAAGAACGTCTAAAAAAGTATCAATTGGTAGGAATTATTCTTACCCTATGTGGCGTTGTACTAACCAAAATTTGAAAATTAAAAAGGCAAAAACCCTTGATAACCATTTTTAAAATCAAGGGTTTTTTGATGCAATTCAAATGCTATGCCAAGTAATCAAGTTTTACAGTAGGAACTTTAACTTGAGTTACACTTTAGCTATATCACTAAAGACTTATTTTGAGGATGAATATCCATAAAAGAACAATTTTCTACATAAATATGGTATAATTAACGTATGTGACTATTTCGGGTGGGCGGTTGCCCTTTTATCCTTTCTCTACTTTACAGAGGAAGGAGGTGACCGCTAATGGAGTTTCTTAAAACTATTTTAGTAGAAATTACAAGAGTAACTACGACAGTGTTAGTTACGTATTTATTGAGTCTAATTCCTACTAAGAAAGTCAAAAAGAAGACCTCCCGAAAAAAGTCTTCACCCAAGACAAGGAGGTCTTCTAAGAAAAAATAAAATCTGAGGAGCAACCTACCACTTGGGTATAGTTGCATAGGCGAGATGTTCCAGCATCTCGTCTTTACTATTATATTGCCCATTATATCATAAATATTCCAAAAGTGAAAAACATAATAGAACTCTCTATATTTGTTGTAACGACTTTTGCTATTATATTGACTCTGTTAAACGCTTAAAATTTAAGTGCACTATTGTAATTTCCCTAATTGTTACTCTGAATCGCTAAGTTAAAACATAAATAATCATACATTAAAAGGTCTCTACTTAATTAAGAGGCTTTTTTATATTGCAAGTTGCCTAAAATCTAACTTGCGAAATTCGCTAGTTTTCTCCTAATCTCTGCCGCAGTCTCCGTAGGATCATTAATAGCAAATATTACATAACTATATTTTTTATGTCCATCCAATTCGATAATAACAAGAGGTTCTTTTCGTTCATATGATAGAAAGTACCATTTATTATTGTGCAGAAAACTGCCCTCGTATATATTAAGCGGAGAAATTGAAGTTCCAGGCAGTCTAATCATCCATCTTGGTACGTCAAAATAATCTACATATACCCTCATTATAGTCTTGTAAGGCATTACGACCTTTGATTTAAGTGCACAGAAGCTTACAAATCCAGTTAACTTTAAGGTAAGTTCAGATTCGTCAAACTCCACTTCCCTACCCAATAAAATCACCCCTTAAAAAGGCTAGTTACTTCAAAACCATTATATTTCATTTCACAATAAGTGTTAATACATTATTTTACACTTAACATTTTTTGAACAAAAGTATAGAGATAAGCTGTTATTTTATAAAACAAAAAGGCCTCTATTATTAAGAAGCCTTTTTATATTTACACAGGTAATGTGACTTTATGTTATTTATATCGTCTTGCTGTAATGAACTGAACGATTGGAAAAATAGTCATTGATAGACATACAGCGGCAAATAAAGAGATGTTTCCAAAATCGTTTTTTCTTGCAAATACTATATGATCAACCATCCATAAAATAAAAAGACTTATATTTAGAATATGGTAACTTGTCTTAGCACTTATTGTTGTAATCTTTTTCCCCATTTCATCCTTTTGGGCTTTTTTATCAACTCCCCACGTAATAAATTGAATCCAGGCAATTAGCAACACAACTATTCCTAATACTCCACCTGTTTCTAAATTAAGCCCATTTTTATAATTGCCTATATACGTTGTTGCTGCAAATAACGTAAGAATTACCATTAAACCAAGTCCTAATAAATAGTTTAACCGTTCCTTTTTCATTATCTATCCCTCCTGCTTTTTATATAAAAACAATTCATCAACACTAACGTCTAAATTTTCAGCTAATCGGAATGCTAATTCTAGACTAGGATCATACTTATTTTTTTCAACAGCGTTAATGGTTTGTCTTGAGACTTCACAAACGATTGCTAACTCCTCTTGGGACATTTTTTTATTCTTTCTTAGTTCTTTAATTCGATTAATTATATTCATCACTCATCTCTAAAAAAGTAAAACATATTTTACATTTCCATAATATGATAATTGTGTAGAAAAGTCAAACATATTTTACAAAATACGGAATATCGTCTATGGTAAGCAGTTTAAAAGAATGATTTGATTCGAAAAGATAATAAAGATGAAATTCTAAGAAAATAGAAGTATATAAAAGATTTTTCTATAGTACGTATAGGAAACTCATAGCAAAAACACCCTATACGGGGGTTTGTAAATAGGAGTTTTAGGGAGTAATCTTTAAATAAACAAATAAGGGAGATGATGAAATTGAAAAGTATTAAAGAACCTACATATGATGAATGGGGATATAAAATTATTCCTTCAAGCGCTGGAGAATTAAATGGACAAAAGCGTTATTATAGAATATTCTACGGTCTTGTTCATTGGAGAGAAGCGGATGCGGGAAATCATCATATAGCTTGTGTTCCCTTTGTACAATACGGCACTACTGCTGATTTTAAGAAGGCACAAAGTAGAGGAGAAATTAGAATGACTTATCCGTGTCATATCTTGACACAGGATTTAGATAAGGTATTAGCTGCTATGACGGAATTAAAGGCCGAATTCAATAATGATGAAGGTATATAAATTAGATTATAAAAGCGCAAGGAGCTGGACTCCTTTGCGCTTTTATAGAGGAACTTCTATGAATTATTAATAATTAATTCTTCTTTTAAGTATGTACTTTTTATTTGCTCTGTATCTTGAACTATAAATAGGGAATTTTAGCTTGATCCCTGATGTAACGATTAGAAATTTCTGTTTTCAGTACTTCCCAACTTCCTAAGCAGGTCTCTGCTTTTTCCTTAATATCCGGAAACGTAATATCACTTATGCCATCTATCATTAAATAAATATCTTGTCCCCACATCTTGATTTTAATTTCTTTATCTTTCCAACCCATAGGGTTAGGGTTAGCTCCATAAGCAAGCAGTGCTGTGTAGTCGTAAAGGTCATTAAAAAATTTGCGATATAATTGTTGATGCAGACCGTCTATAAAAGGTCCAGGAGGATGTTCGTAGATCTCTGTTAGCATATCTTCAAACACCGCCCAACCGTTGTGAATTCTGTTGTTTTTTACTACTATTTTATTATCCATTTCTTTAAGAGCTTCAATTATACTATTTAGTTCCAACATTTTTTTATAATCATATTCAGCAACTTTAAATGGTAAATATCTTGTATAACTTGAACCTACTATTTCTGGAAAGATAAAATGTATCCACTCTAGAATGGTTTCTTCAAATTGTTTCTTACTTACTTTCTTTCCACTCATTGAAAAAACTAAAAATTGATAGATTATAGAACCTGTCATCATTTCTCTTTGAAAGTAATTTGTTGATTTACCTTTTCTAGTCAAAAACCTCTCGAGAGCTTTGTTTACTTTCGCTTCCAAGGCTTCGTGATCGAAATTTTCTAATTGAACATTTATTTGACCATTATAAGAATCTAAAGATGCTATTTCTATAGTTTCTCCATCTTCTTGTTGAGCTTCATCCGACTTTCGCTTTCCTAACTTATTAATAAATCTCTTTGTATTATCGCTACAACTACCTATTAGCAGCAAGGATATCTCTTCCGCTTCACCCGCATCTATAATTAATTCTTCTAACCATTTTTCAATGTCAGCTTTAGACATATTATTGACGGAAGACTTAACTTGTATTGCTTTTTTCTTTTTGTCTTCATACTCCCATAATACGTCTATTTTATCATTCACAGAATCCGGTTCAATTTGAACATACTCCCAGCCGTTCTCATTTAATGAATTTAAAACAGCTGTAATCGCCTGATATAGGTAGCCTCTTGATCCTTCTTGTCCTCCCACAAAAATCCCTCTTATCTTATTTTTTTCTATAATATTAATTATTTAACATTATATTTTATCTCTTTTAAAGGAGCATCATAAATACTTTTTTAAATTGTGCCTCTTATTTGTAGATAGTAACGACTTAGTTATTATTTATCTTTTTTTAGCATTCTGAGTAATTTATGATACCCATAAATGCCTGCTCCTGTAAGGAAGATAATATCACCCCACCTACCAGGAAGAAACTTTATTAACCAAATTGATATTACTATTGTTGCTACAGTTAGAAGCCCTACCCAATTATCGTGTTTTAAATGCTTCTTATTCGCTAACACGGCAATATAACCGACCGGCGGCAAGATAATACAAACAATCGTTAAAAATACATCTGAACGGTACCAAGGCCTCTTATCCATACATATTTCACCTACTTTATAATCGTTTTTTTGCACGCTTAGAACATTTAAATAAAACTACCTTCGTAGCAGTAGTAAAAGCTTTTAAAAAACAAGTAGCTTAAATTTAATTAGTCTTCTTTAAATAATTGATTTAACATACCTGTGGGATTGTCTAAAAAATACTTTGTGATTTGATAATGTTCCGTCATTTCGTAACTAGTCTCTTTTATTTCTTCTCCATCAAAACTTAAGATAGTCGCATTAGGGTATCCTAATAAAATTGGAGAATGAGTAGCAATAATGAATTGCGTATTATTTTTTGCAGAAAGATCGTGGATTATCTTTAACAAACCTAACTGACGTGCCGGAGAAAGAGCGGCTTCCGGTTCATCTAGTAAATAAAGAGCTCTTTTATTATTAAAACGATTATTAAACAACGATAGAAAAGATTCTCCGTGAGACTGCTTATGTAGCGAGATACCTCCATAAGGTTTTAAGACATCCTCTGGTACTTGCTCATTTAACTCATCTAAGTAAGTAGCAAAGTTATAAAATGACTCTGCTCTTAGGAAAAAACCGTTATTTACTTTGGGTAGCCAAGATAAACGTAGGTGATCGCTTAGTGTTATTTCTTCTACATTATTTTTATAAACATTGTTTTGACTTCCCCCGCTTAGGTTAAATCCACAGTTAACTGCAATCGATTCCAGTAAAGTTGATTTACCTGAGCCGTTTTCCCCTACAAAAAATGTTACACTTTTTTTAAATTCAAGCTCTCTAAAGTTTCTTATAACAGGAATGCTGAACGGATATTCTTTATAAGATTTAATATTTTCTCTTAGGAGAGTTACTCTTTGTAATGAAATAATTAGCCACCTCTTTGTTCTTTATGTAATCCAGTACTAATATAACAATTCTTCCAAGTTATGTATATGATTATGTAACCAAGTAGGTAATAATTTTATAATAACTAAAGCTATTTATTTAATTGGATCCTAAATAATTTGGGTACTTACCTTTTTATAGAGCAATCCCAACTACAACTAAAGATGTATTTTAAAATTTTTACAAGTACCGGCCTCCTATGTGTATAAGTGTTATATAGGAGGTGTTTCTATGTACTTTTTTAATTTTTGGTTTATGCTAACGGTGGCTATTGCAGGTTACTTTATAGTTGAATATAAAAAAGCAGAACGTTTAGGCTTTAGAGACGAGAAGGATGTATATACGTATAGCGGTGGTTTACTGGTATCTAAGGGTGAACTGCATAAAGTAATTGGGATCAAAGAAAAGGATGTAACGTCTTTTCTCAAAGAGTACGAGGATAAACTTGTAATTCATACCATTAACGATAAAGAATATTATAGTGTTGATAACCTTAAGGTTGTTTTAAACACTAAAAAATAATTTAGCGGCTAGAACGCTTGCGCAAATTTAACTATAGTTCCAAAAAACACACATAAAAGATTTTAACAAAATTAATGTGTGTTTTTTAATCAAATAAAGACGTATACCAATTTAAATTTAATAATCATCTTTTTTCCACTTCTCTTTCCCAGGCAAGTAAAATAAATATAGATTCATTCTTAAATATAAAGGCGGCATTACATAATTTTAAAAGCAATAAATAAAAAAGATAGTAATGGAGAGGTAAAGGATATATGTACGGAGCAACTATTACAGCTTTATTAGAAACAACAGAGGGAGCACTTACGGTTGTGAAAGATGAAGTCACTAATTCATACAGTATAGGGCTTAGAACAGTAAATAAATTAGAGTGGAAGAATATTAGTGAACAGCTTTATTTATTACTAATGAACGAATTAAAAGAACAAGAAGGTATGAAATTCCCCTTCTAGATAAAAAAAGCACATATTGGGATTCCCCATATATGTGCTTTTTACTTTATAAAACTGAAAAATAGACTACCTTTAGTCTTTGTGTTTACTTATTGTAGTTTTTTTTATTACCTAAGCCCTTACGTGTGTTAAATTTCATAAAAAAGTTTTCCTTTAATTAAGCTATTTAAGTTCTTTGACGTTATTTCATATTTAATTTCAAATGAGTCGTTAGCATTAACAAGAATATATGTCGGAAAAGAGATACTGTCACTTACATTTAATTTGTCAAAGCAATACTTTATAATTGTCGAATTTGACTCTGTAAATACCTCACAATTGTGAAATGAATCCAAATACTTTCGAAATTTCTTTTTATTAGGTTCTAATTTTACGACCTCTCTGGGATCCATAATAGGCGTTTGAAAATTTGTATTAGGGTTTACATTTTCCATTACCTTGCTATCTTCGTGATGTCTCATAACTCTGTTAAACATCCCGCCAGTTCCTATAAGTAAATTAATAAAATCTATACTATTAGGTGCCTCAAAAGAGTCCTTAGTAGCTACTGTTACAGACTCAGGGAAATGTAAAGTAACTTTTATATCTTCGTCAAATACCTCTCCCTCATTTTTTAAAACTAGAGGGATCACAAAGAATGAATTTAAATACTCTAAATAATTAATAACCATCTCTAAATAATTTAATTCTTGTATAAAAGTCTTGATTAATTTCCATTTTTTCTTTTCTAAATCAGTGCCAAACAAAGAAGTGGAAGGAATAATACTTTGTCTGCTTGACGATCCTACTTTTAATTCACCGACACAAAAAAAGTCTTTTTGTATAGACTCTTCCAGTAAATTTCGAGTTTTTACTATATATTTTTCTTTTTCCTCATCGGATATTTCCGCATTGTTAGTATCTGACTTAGGAATATCCTGAAATAAATTCTTTGTTTTAAACCTTAATCCTAATCCTAAACCTTGAGCCGCAGAACTCAAAGCTTCCTTGTTAACAAACTCCATATCTTCAACAGAAAGATCCACGTCTTTTATATCATTCATTACAGCTAGTAATTCTTCTTTTAAACGTTTTACATAAGGGGGATTATAAAATTTAAAGTTTAGTCCCTCAAATCTTGTGGAGAAATCAACTTTTTGTTTTAAATAAAAATAAACCAAAAGGTTCTTTTTTGCTAAGTTAGCTCCTTTTACCTGAGGGAAATTAAAATTGACCCATTCTAATATTTTTTGCTCAAATGCTTCTCTACTTACCTTTTGACCATTAGTAGAAAACCTGAAGAATGTATGTATAATAGCTCCTACCATCATTTCCCTTATGGAATATGACACGCTGTTACCTTTACCTTCTAAAAATCTATCTAGCGCTACATTTATTTTTGTTTCCATAGCCTCTTGATCAAAGTTTTCAAGTTGGATACTTATATTATCAAGTCTAGACTTAATAATATCTGAAAGCTCATCCCCTACAATAGGGTCAGTTGATTTTAGCTTATTAATCCTATTAATATATTTTTTAGTTGTATCACTACACGTTCCTATTAGTAGCAAGGATAGGTGATTAGCATCCTCAGCATCATTAATTAATTCTTCCAACCAATTTTTAATATCTGCTTGTGGTAAATTATTATAAGAAGATTTAATTTGAGTAGCTTTCTTTGTTCCATCTCCATACTCCCACATTACATCAATCTTATCATTTTGAGAGTCTGGTTCTAACTGAACGTACTCCCAATTATTTTCATTTAGCGAATTTAGAACTGATGCAATAGCTTGGTACAAGTAACCTCTTGAACCTTCTCTTCCTCCCATAAAAATCCCTCTTATCTTGTTTTTTCTTTAATATTAATTATTTAACATTATATCTTAAAACTTTAGAACGAGCACCACATAACACAGAAGGGAATAAAGTAATTATGAAATTAAAATTTTGTGTACACCCAGTTTATTAAAAACATATTTTAAATAATGAAGATCGCTCTAGCATAAGATAGTTAAAGCTTGCTTAATAGGAGATAAATTTAGTGTTTAATATCTAAAAAATGAAATAAAAAGCCCACATCTTAAAGATAGAGAGATGGACTTTTTATTTCATTTTATTATTTAAAAGGATTTAAGCCGTTTTCGACGCAAAAATTCTTAAATGCTTTTTGATATAGAGGAAAGATTGTTTTTAATAGCATATTGGTTGCGTCTAAAAAGAACATTTTTGCCAAATTCGTAAACAGATCCGCGTTCCCGCCCCTCAATGTAGTTGATAAAGACAACTTATCTACAGGGTTTATACCAGTTAATGCACTATAACTATGGGCCTCTATTGACAATAATTCATATAAATATTTGTATTTATTTTTTACCATAGCTAAGTGTATATGAGAAGGAACACGTTTCTGCAAATCTTCTCCTATTTGATAAATAAGTGCTGTGAGAGTAACAGGTCCTCCGAATAATGAATACCATTTAGGATCATAATTTTTATGCCTTTTATTTTTATTTATTTTGTCTTTAGTTACATCCCACTCCCTTACTACTTCCTGAATAATCTCTTCACTTAAAAAACTCTCAGCTTTTTTTAGCGATTGTTTAAAATTATTTTTTAGTTCTTTACTATGAGACCTATCTTTTAAACCCATATTAGCGTACTTTATTTCACTCTTGTTATGTACAACCCAATAACTTAACACTCTTTCTTCTATTTTTTCCTCTTCCTGTAGCATATACACTAGTCCAATATGCGTTTCAAAAGCTGTTCTTGTTATACTTTTTAAACCAGTAATTGATTCGTGATCAGCTAAAATAAAGCAACTATCAACCTTTTTTAACAGATCTTTATATAAGCCTAAAATAACTGTTTCCTGTAGTGTCAAATTCTCATTTTTCACAATTTTGTTAAAAAGATACTCCCCGAACACTATACATTGACTTAAACTCTCTAATTGTGAAGGATATTTACCTACTGCCATCTTTAGTCCCACTCCATTTCGTATTTTATTAGTTTACTAATTCTATATATAAGACTTTCTACCACATAGTATTTCTAGTTTTCTATAAATTATTCATATTAAAGTTATTTTGTGCTAAAAAATTAGCTAAATAAAATAATTCTTAATTTTATGAGAAGATATTTACTAATATAAAAACACGCGTTATAATGACACGTGTTTTTTTGCTTCTCTAATTCTTCTCTCTGTTTAAGAGTTTCTCCCACTTTAATTAAAATTTTTGTAAGCTCAACATCTACAGAATTAATATTATTTCCTAGAATTTCTTGCTTTTTATATGCAAGCTGCTCTCTTTTGAACGTTTCTAAAAAGTTATCATTAAAATTCTTTTTATTATCTACTTTTGATTCGGCCATAGTATGTGTGTGTATAGCTAGTTGAACTTTTAAATCCGCGGATAATTGTTCTTCCGGTTTAATCCCTAATTCATACATAATTGCAAAAAGGAGCGGATATCAGATCCCGCTCTTTTTTGTTTTATATAATATTCTTAAAAGATAAATAGTCCCGGCATTAGGAGGATTAATTAAAACGACTTTTGTAAATAATAGTTCCCTTACAAATGGTATAATTTGAAAAGAGTAACTTTCAATAGTTTATTTTAAATAAATAACTACAAGGGTGGAGATGGATATGCTAACGAAGCCAGCCGTAATGAAAGCTATTAACGAAGGGGTATTTAATTGGACAGTAAGTGAATTAAAAGAAATACTAGCTTCAGCAAATGGTTGGTGGGGAGCAGAAGGCTCTAAAACAACCTGGGAGGACCTTGCGGAAAACCTTAATAAAGGAAAGATAAACATAAAAGTTGAAGCGTGCCCTATATATGAAATGCCAGATAGCGCAGATAATTACGAAGAATGGTTAAAATTCGATAACTATGCAACCAATAAAAAAGGAAACTCTACGCTTGTTCATATGAGATGGTGCAGTTTTAAGTGGGCACTCGAACAATATGGAGAAGAGCCTAAAATATTAACCAGCGGCGCTAATGGCTATATAGAAAGTGAAAAATTAGCTATAAAAGCGGGCGAATCTGGTGCCCTAAATGTTATAGACTGGTTAATTAGCGGAAGTAAGTTTGCTATTATTCCCTATCCGGTTAATTCTAAGTTATATGTATATACGTTTAGCGCCAAAAAAGAATTTATAAAAGAAAGTGAAGATCGTATTGCAGCTACTATAAATCAATTTCACGAACATATGAAAAGAGCTGAAAAAGAATATCTAGAAAAGCGCTCTAAGGGCCGACTCAACTAAAGAAAACCTCCCTGTGGAAAATTAACCTAAGGATTATATATCTAACTTTACGTAAAATATCCTTTATGGTATTATTTAACCTGTCAACTAATCCATTTTTAACAACACATTTTGTCATTTATGTATTTTCTATTTTGATTGATGAGTATGCACATTAATTAAAGTGAAAAAAGAGCGGCCATTCCAACCGCTCTTTTTTTATTTGATCCAAATCTAGTTTTTAATATGTTGTTTATAAATGTTTTATCATTTACCGGTTTTATTTCTTTCTTTTATAGGCTCGTAATCAAAAAGTTTCCCTTCGTAAATTAGTTTTAATTCAGCTACACTTCTTATATCTTCAGGTGTTATAAGAGAAGGATCTTTATCCCAAAATCTTAAACCGGAACGAATTAGAACCTCTGCTACAAATTGCGAACAAAAGAATGAACCTTGGGGCTCAAAACGTTCTTTCATTGCAACCCCTACTACGCCTAATAAATTGTAGGAAAGCTTCCCTTTATTCTTCTCAAATACACTTATAACCCTTCTCATCTTTTTAATTATGCGATCAGTTACTTCTATTTCATACAAAGCACAAGTAGTTTGGGGATAAACGCTATATGTACCAGTCAGTACATTCTCCTGTACAAAACCGCCGTTTACAGGGTTTCTTGGATGCTTGCGACCAAAACTATATAACTCTATTAAATCTCTATCAAAGGCAATAGAAGCGTGGTTATAAGGCGCTTTTGTGTATTGCTTGATAGTTTTTGTAAACAACGTGCCAGTATCGGTTAATAATACATAAACTTTTTGTTTTTCCAAAAGGACACCTCCTCTTTTTCTTCATACATAAAAAGAGAAAAAAGTCTTTATTTTATGTCAGGATTTCTTGACTAAAAACAAGTTGTCGGGAATTATGTTGGAAGTTATTTAGGAGGTTGATCTTTTGCTCAAAACTCTCTTGCTTATTATTTCTGTTTTAGGTGTAGTTAGTTTACTTATTTACTTAATCACAAAAAAATATCCTCATAAGGACTTCTCAGAGCTATTAGCTAGGGTTAAGCTTTGGTGGGGAATGGTATTTATCTTTATTCTTTCAACTTTCGTAAACCCTAATATTTCTATTGTCTCTTTAGCAATCCTGAGCTTTTTCTCTTTAAAAGAGTTCTTTTCTATGAAAAAAACACGCAAGAATGATAGGAGAATATTTATATGGGCTTATTTAGCAATACCCATACAGTTTTATTGGATATTTACTAACTGGTATGGAATGTTCATTGTATTTATTCCTATCTATATCTTTTTGTTCCTTCCTTTAGCTAGAATAACTGCTGGTGGCACAAAAGGATTTGTTAAATCGGTTAGTATGACTCATTGGGGAATTATGCTAATGGTTTTTGGTTTAAGTCACTTAGCTTTTTATGGGAAAATGAATCCGGAATACGGACCAAATCTTCTTTTATATTTAGTCCTCCTTACACAATTAACAGACGTTGTACAATATATGGTTTCTAAAACGTTTGGTAAACGAAAAATTATCCCTACCGCTAATCCAAATGTAACATTAGAAGGACTTATAACAGCAACCATTATTACAGTTCTTGTGGCTACTTTACTCGCTCCTCATCTTACACCTCTTACACTATACTTCGGTGCTATTTCAGGCCTATTAATAGCTATTACAAGCTTTATTGGAACAATGAATATCTCATTTGTTAAAAGAGATTTGCAAGTTGATGATAACGGCGCAAGTATATCTCCTAAAGAAAGTTTTTTAAGTAGAATAGATAGTCTTAGTTACACAGCTCCTCTATTTTTGCACTTTCTGCGATACTTCTTTGATTGGATTTAATTATTTATATAACCAATACAAAAAAGAACAATAAATAAAGAAATTTACATAAATTAATTTTTATGTTATATTTTATTCTCACTTTCTTTTTATTTCTAAGTGAGACAACAATATTAATGGATATCAATGCTGCACACATTGATATACAAAAAAAAGAGCGGTACTACTATCCCCGCTCTTTTTCGTGTTTATAAGCTCATACAGCTTCTTCTAATTTTAAATCGATTTATCAATAATTTCGATTCTACCATCAACATAATGGTGAACAAGCTGCCTCTTATCATTTTGATAGACAATATATCCGTTGTCTCCTAGTGCTTTATAAGCATCGTATAAAGCAACCGCTCCAGTTAAAGAAATAGCAAACTCAATTTCGTCTTTTACTGTATCAGCATTAAATTTATTAAATGGCAATTTTGCACGCCTTGCTATTTCCATAACCTCTTTTAAATGATTGTACCTTTCCGGCGCATAATTAAATTCTTTAGCCTTGTCTAAAATTTCGTCATACTTATTATTCATCTTTACCACCTCATAATAAGTATATAAGATTTACCTTCTGAAAGACGATAATATCTTCAATAGAAACTTCTATTTCCTTAATTGACTATAAAAAGAATAAAAAACCATCTTTACAAAAAATATCTTATGTCTTAAACTAGTTCTAGGCGTTTCATACTATGTTCTTCTTAACTATGTTATGTATAACGACAAACAACGTTTGTTATGAGAGAGGTCATTTACTTTTTTCATAACGGAAAGAGAGGGTTAATCCCTCTTTTTTTTATGAATATATTTAAGTTGCCAATTTTATTAAAAGTCATAACACAATTATCACAAACAGTAATTAATAAGTATTAGATAAAATACAAGAGGTGGGTTTTAATTTGAAAATTATTTATAAATTGGCTATAGGTACTTGTCTGCTATTTTTATTAGGTGGATGTATAGGTGAGGATTATGATTTCTCTCCCCCTACAGTCAGAATATCAGCATATGATACTGCTAATATAGTTTTAAAAGAAGCGAACTTAGATTGGCACGGAGAAGATAACAAATCTTATAAAAAAGAAACCAAAGATATACTTAAGTTGGGCGAAGAGCAAGAAGCATTAACAGTTGAATCTGGAACGGACGGATATCTAGAATTTGATAGTGAAGATTTTGCTGTTAAGGAATTAACTGCGTATGTAGTCGATACGAATAAACAAGAAATTAAATTAGACAAGACAGATAGATCCTTTAATTTCCCAAAGGAAAAGGGGAAATATGTCTTTGTAGTTCTCCTTAACACCGACTTAGGGAGTGCCCAGTATGTAGGAAACATTGTCGTTAAATAAAAAGAATAAACGGCTTAGGTAGAGTTATTTACAAAAAATTCACACTGTTATATACTTTATTTAAGACGAGTCATCTGACACGTTCTTCCTGAATTTGCACAGAGTTCTTATAATTTACAAGTGTACAGATTGTTGCTTGTAGCAAAAAAGAGAGGCATTGTTCCCCTCTCTTTTTTGTGTTTATTTCACTTTTCACCCTCAAGAAAATACTTTTTAGAATACCACTTACTCTCCGTTATAGAAATTCCAATAAAATCATTACACTTCAGATCTGCAAAAAGAAACGATACCGTATTTATGCCTAAATATTGAACTTTTCTTTTGATTTCCTGATTACTCAGCTTTAGCGAATAAGTAACGCTTCCATCTTCCATTATTACTTTCTTGTATTTAGGGTATGTATATAGAGCAGCAATCTTAGCGGCCGCTTCCCCTTCAAGTTCAACGCCAATAATAGGACATTCTTCTCCTAAATCGAGCATAATATCATCATTTTGTTCTAACTCTTCAGTACTAGCTATTTTATATTTAGAAGGATCTACTAAATATATATAAGCCATTCCGCTATTTTCATCATATGTAATGTGTGTGTAGTTGTTTGACATTCCGAATCCCCTTATATCCTTATAGTGGTGGTTATTCCTTTTTCATTATTTAAGTAGTTATAATGTAACGGAATTAATATATAGTATTTTGTTGTCTGAGTAAACTACTTAAGTTAGTTAACATAACAAAAAGTATAGATGGTTCTAATAGAGGTCTTTTGTAGCTATCTATATATTTCCAATACATCAATTAGCGTTAAATATTTTTTATAATACCAACACCTGTCCAAGCATTTGTAATTAGTTTGAATACGATAAATTATAAACCATCCTATCTATAAGAGAAAAAGCTACTGTCACTAGACTATTACCAAGTAGCTTTTTCTCTTTTTAAGACTTATAAGATACACAAAGTTAGTTACGACAATGTATGCTCTAATCTGAACAAGTCCAAACTTTTTTCAGTTAACTGCATATTTTATTAGTACAAGCTTTATATAACTTTATGGAAGGAGGATTTAAGATTGCCAATTAACATTCAACCTATTTTAAATTTAATGCAATCCATTCTGCAAAGTGTGGGACAAGTAAGTAATTCAATACTTCCATCCATTCTCCCCCCATCTCTTTTACCACCCACCTTTATAGCTCCCCCATCCTTTATTGCAGGCTACTCAGAAATTTCAATTCCTGTACCTCCACCGCCAGGAGTCACTGGTTTACCTCCCAACATTTATTTTGATGTATCTAATCTTTTTACAGCTGCACAAAAACAAACAATTAGAGATTCTATCAATGGTGTATTGTTCAACTGGTATTTGCATATGGCTCAGAAATGGAACGGTGGAGCAAATAATGGTTTATCACAAATGGCGTCTTGTTCGAATACGTATGCTACAAAAAACCTCAGACCTATTTGGTACAAGGGAATAGCTATAACAAATGGTCGCAAAGCAGCAGAAGTCGCAATGGATCAATTCACTCAAATTATTAAGGACAATGGATTCCGTAAATCTCCACCATCTAGAATCGACTGGATTAATATCCGCAATACGGGTATTTTAACTATGAATTCCTCAACAGCAGCGACACAATCAAAAGTTCCAGTCAATGTTCTAGTTAACGCATATCAACTAGACCAACAACCAGCTATTGGTACGGGCGCTCTAGTCGGCTCTATGTTTCACGCTTGGTTGCATCGTGCAGGGTTTACCGATCCAAAAACCACTAGTTATTTTATTTCAGAGTGTCCTATGTGTGTAATGCGGGGATACCAAGCTAAAAACCCTGCTATACCTGACGCACTTTTTTATAGATATTTTAACTAAATTTAAAATGAATATAATAATAACTAAGCCATTAAATTGTGTATACTCAGTATCGACTAATTTCATATTCAGCATTAAAGAGGGTTAATACCCTCTTTTTTTATGGAAAAATTAATATATTTTAATGCAAATATGCTTGTTAAAACTTTTATAATATATGTTTATTTTGCTAATATGCTAAAAAAAACGGGTTTTGACTCTAAATATCTTATTTTAAAATAAGGATTTACGCTATTTGTTTTATTTCTCCAGAACTTGAGAAAGTCATATATCATTATAAAAAATCTACATATAAAAGGAGAAATATTATGTTTAAAATTATTGAATTTAAAAATCAAACAGATGAATATACACGTGTTTTCAAAAAGGTACTTGCAATGTTCCAAGATAAACTTGCCCTATTTAAAGAAAAAGAATTGTTTTTTGTAGTAGATAAGGATTTAGATGGTGCCTTTGACTATAAGTTGATCGCAAGTGCACCACCTGAATTATTAGGGATATTTGCTCATAGCGCAAAGAACGCAAAATTAGTTATTAATGGAGAACTTGGTCCTTTCAAAGATGAAATTATGTTTACAGCAAGTTTAGAATTTGACCGTATAAATGGAGGCACAGAAATTCTAAGTATAGCCGACTTTGGAGAGACGATTTTTGAAATAGTATTCAGTATGGAAGATAATGAATTCTCAATTTACTCAAGAAACAAAGACTTGTTGACTATTTTAGATAACGCTAAAATGTATCTTCGTCGCTACGTTTCTAACCCTGATAAAGAGCTACTAATTAATATTAAAGATATCTATCAAAAATACGAAGAGCAAACTAATCTTACAAGAGAAAACAAAGAAGAATTACTAGAACTCTCAATAAAGGTGGCAGCTAACTTAAAAGGAGTGTTTTCGACCAAAGATGAATTATCTTCAGCGGATCACACTGCAAAAGGTATTCTGAATAAGTTGGAAAACATTATTCTGGATTTGAAATTTGGTATTAAGCAATAAACTTTAAAGGCTGAGTGCATACTGCATTTGGCTTTTTACTATTATTTGGTTTTGGAGTACCATTTAACCAAATATAAAATGTTATACTTGTAACTGTGTTCTAACCTTTCCCCCCCACTAACACACTTAAGAGGAGGAACTAAGATGCAAACTATTCTTAGCAAATATTATACGATAGCTCTTATCCTTACATTTTTCTCTATGGTATCAAACTTTATCTGGAGAGACAAAGCGTGGCCGGGTTATTTTACCCTTTGTTCTTTTATTATTGTTGCTACATTGTCGTTTCTGATACGGAAAGATAGAAAGAAAGATAAAAAATAGACGTATTCATTAATATTTATTGAGGCCGAAACACCTCTTTTAATTAGGCCGTTTTTTGTAAAGTTTGTTTTAAGTAATAAATATAGAATAAATTTTGTACAGCTATGTATCTAATTTAAACAAAAAAAGAGTCTAAATTAGACTCTTTTGAGCTTTATACAATTTAAGATGAAAAACTATTATCCTCATCATTGAAATTTAGATAGTTAAACGCAATGTTCACGTATTTTGAATCCTCTTCATTCAGCGTTCCGTTTTCTTGTGCTTTTTCCAACACTTCTTTGAAAAATGAGTAGAAGTAGCCTGCGTCACCTTCATATGTCTCTGTATCAACTTCAACTAATTTACCAAAATCAATAATAGCATTGATTGTTAGGTTTCTCTCTTCAACGGCAATCATTAATTCAGCGAGTTCTTCATTTACAATAAAGTGATGTAGACTGAAGTACTTAGCCATTTCAGAAGGTCCATATTCAAACCTAAAGTCATCCCCTGTTGTGTAAGCTTCTTCAATGATTTTAATAGTCTCATCGGTAAGGTGAACAATATGACCAAGTTGCGTGTTTTCCAGAGCTTCACTGAGCAACTCCCCTATACAACCATCATAGAAGTATTTAATCTCGCTCGGGTTATTACGACAAATATCACTTGAATCAACTTCGATTTCTTTTGTATCTTGAGATCTTACGTGAAAGCAATGGAAATTCCCATTCACCGCATTAGTAATCACCAATTGAGCTACAGTACCTTCATCTGAAACACCTTCAACTTGTGATAATTCAAGTGTGTGTGGGTGTTCTTTCATATTCATTGTCATTTTGTATTCCTCCAAAAAGTGTTTGTTTTTTTAATTGTATATTGATTCTTCTTTTGTGGGAGAAATAAACAAATTAATTTTAATAGCAACAATTTATACGAAAACGACCTTTAAATAAGGGTGAGGAGTTGTTTGAAAAGAGACCAATAATGGTCTCTTTTGTTAATGTATAAATAACATTTTTTAATTAAGCTATTTTTTCTAAATAACAGATACCGTAATAAACTTCATTGTATATTTTCGGTTCTGTTGTTTCCCACTCTGTATAGAAAATACCAGGAAGATCAATTGTCTGAGTTAAGTATTTACCTAGGCACTTCTCAAATTTCTTAACTAGTGCCTTAAGCTTATTAATAACTTCTTCTTTTTCATTCCCTATTTTGTTTTGAAATTCATTTAAAGCGAAATTAGAAACAATTCCATACGTTTTAGCCAACTCAACAATAAAATCTTTTTGAACCGCGTCAGTAATAAGCGTTTTAACTAAAACCCCCCGCTCTGTTTTATCTTCGTTATATCCAAAATCATTATTAGCAAAACGAATATTAATAATTTCTTTTAGTACTTCCGGCTGCATTTCATTGCCGAATTTAATGGCTAATTCTTTTAGATCCTTTTCTTTCATTTCTAAAGTGTTTTTTAAAGTTAAATTATTCATTTTTAAACCTCCAAGGAATTATTTTCCATATTATAGATAGAGAATTATCCTTAGTGGGAAAATAACCTGAAAAAGATTGTTAAAACATAAATTGATGTTTAACAATCTTTTTTTGGTAGTTTATTAATATTTGCCTGTGACCAGGAAGTAAGCGAATGTACCGGCCCATAGGAGCCCAAATACAAAAAGCATAATACGCTTAATTCTTATCGGAGCATTTAAAAAGATAAGACCTATAATCCCTGCTATAATATTGTCTTGCCCAGCTAAATAAACATCTTCTAAGCCCTTCTCCTTGGAGAAAACTGCTACACCCATTAAGGATAATCCCACCAGAATCATTAAAGAAATCATAATGACTGCTAACAAATTACTTTCCCTCGCTTATTTCACTAAAAATAAATTCTGCATCTATTAAAGATATGTATATAAAACCTAACACCTTAGCTTTTTCATAGATAAGATACTCGCTGTAAAGATTGTTGTAGTGAGTGAAATTGTTTTTTAAGAATATATAACGCTTGTGAAGGTCAAAAAAAGAAGTTTCTAAGATGTCTCTTCCTTTTTGTTTGTAGCCGCTAATACGACCAGTTAAAATACGCCTAATGACACCGGCAATGGAGGACCAATATATATTTAAGTCAGCGCTAAGTAAATCTTTTTCACCTAACTTACTTTGATATTCCTTTTCTATTTTCCTAATATCTTCACCAGGGAAAGGATTGTTTAAAGAAAGTTGCATAATTTCTGCTAACACATTAGGAAATGGTTCTGTAATAACCAAATTAAGAACATATTTGTAAAGATAGTCTAAAGAGGCATCAGGGGATTCATTCTTAACGTTAATTGCTTGATAAATCTGTCTTACTTTAATTTGATTTAAAGTTAAATTCAATAATTATCACCTTTATATATGTAGTTTAAAAATTATAGCATATCTTTAACTTAAACGGCTGAACTAATTTTCTTGCCTTATTATCTTTCTTAACCGGACACAAAAAAGCTGCTATATATGATATATAACAGCTTGCAGTGCGTAAATTATAATTAATATTTAAGAACATACTGGTTAATAGCATCTGAAAACCCCAATTAGTCCTTCTTATTACAAGTTGTACAAAAGACCTCCTTGGAATGCTTGCTTAACACCTTATCTAAGACACCAACCGGCATCATACTCTTAGAGGGTAAAACTAATCTTACAAATACTTCATCACCTGTTTGAAATAATTTATTACAAGATGAACACCTTAATTCTCTATTAAAAAATTTTTTATCAAACAATTTTACTCTCCTCCAAGTTACTTAATTTAAATCCATTTAGCAAACCAAGCAACATAGTATGCAGCGGGTATAAAAAGAAGCTGTGCTAAGATGGTCCCCGCTAGTTTTGAACTAATCATAACTAAAGAATAACTTTTCAAATAAACATAGAAACCTCTGTCTTTTACTACTCTATCTGCCAATACAGAGGCTTTTGGATCAATAAATAACGTTAATAAGATAGTTGCTACACCATTTATAATTCCAGATGACATTAGAGCTGCTTGAGAATAATCACTTGGTACCAGCATTGATGCATAGATAGATGAGAGCACTCCAATAGTAAATACAGAAGAAATAACAACATTAATAAAGAAGAGGCGTTTAGGTAACGTTTTATAAGTGATTCCTTTAAGATAAGATAACTTAGGTAACCTAAAACACTTTAAAACTTTTTTAATTCCTTTTAGATTAAAATAATGGGTGAAGAGTGCGACTACTGAACCTCTTTGATTGGATAGTTGGATAATAGCTCTAGAAAAAATAGTTATAAATGTTGGAAAAAGAAAGATACCTAATAAAACACCAACAGAGGTTATTCCTATTAACACTCTATATTGACCTTCTATAAAATGTAGTTTGTTTACATTTGGTGCTTCCGCAATAAGCTTTGCTGTTAGTGGTTGCTGAATCATAGTAGAAAACCTTGATACTATAACCAATGTGCTAAAAAGTGATATAGCGGTTGCAATTAGTTTTACCCTTGCACCTGAGATCCTTGTTGCATAGGCTAGTGTTTCTACCATTGTTACGACTAATAAAAAAAGAGAGATTACAATTACTTTACCTGTTATTAATTCCATTTCTTTACTCCTTAAAACGTGTATTACGGGTTTGCATTTTATTCCGCTAATTTCTCATTTAAAAATCTAAGTCCCCACTGTACGGTGCGCGAAATATAGTATAGTACCTTGTATAGTATTCATAGCCAACTCCTATACTATGATTCCCTTTTTCAAACACCATAAGGTTTTGGGTTTCACTTCTATCAACCAGTTTCCAACCCTTTTTGTTCATTAATTTTATAAAAGGCTTTGATTCTCCCTGTTTCCCTAAATATAAAGTGCAGTTATCTTTCTCTCCAACTTCAACTACATCTTTCTGTTGTAATAGCATTTTTGAAGCCGCTATAGCCAAAGGGGTCGGGTTTTCCTCTTGAAAAATAGTCTCCCTCTTTTGGAATACAAAGATTGAGAAGCCAAAGACAAAAACTATTATTATGGATAAGATCAGCTTAGTTTTCATTTACTAACACCTCCCACTAATTACATTTTACAACAAATCATATAATTATTGGGTGATTAGAACACATAAAGCTCTTATTACCATAAAAAAAGAAGAGAGCTATTTCTTGCCCTCTTCTTTACATAAAACATTATATTTTATTAATGAAAGTTATTAGAGTGATTAAAACTCCATTTAGATGATCCCCTTTGAAGATCTACTGTAACAATGCTACCTACAATCGTTGCTCCACGGTAATTTAAAACCGGTTTCCAATTTGAATTTGGATATGACGTAAAGGAATAAAATTTATTAGGATTAATGTTTTCAGTCTTTATCTGATTAGTAGCTAATCTACCACCAGTATGAGGACCATTTTGAGCTAACTTTACAGAGATATTTTTCACAGAAGTTCTATTATCAAGAATCTTAATGGTCCCCGTCATTTTTTTGATGGAGTAGTAATTTACATTGTTCTTTTTTTCCGCATTGATATAAAGAGTAGTAGAAATACTTACTCCCCTTGTTTTGTCGTACGTTGCTGGTGGTTTATAAACAATCTCAGTACCAGCAGCATTAGCAGTCGAAGCAAAAGAGAAGGTGCAAATAGCAATTAGTAAAACCCAAAACATACGTATTAACATTTTCAACTTTCGTTCATCCCCTTTATTCCTTAAATTATAGAGCACCTCCAATTATACCCTGAAATTTACAGAAATATCAAAATAAATAATCAATTAAAACTAATTTATTTTGATAAGCGGCGTATTATAGACAAGATTTATTGCAATAAATGAAAAAAAGGTTTAGTGCTTATCAGCTAAACCTTTTTAATTTTATACTTTTATGCTAATTAATATTTATTTCTTTTCATATACCTTTGAAAAAACGGTAAATCAAACATATTACTAACCCCTTCTGGACATTCGGCATCATAATGCTTTTCATCATTAGTTACCCAAATATGATATCCAATTTTCACGCTTATAAGTTCTTCCGGAACTTCGGTTTTATAATATTCTTTTACTGATTGAACGTTGATAATTCCACAGTCTTCTTCGCTGTTTTCCGAAATTAATATGTTGCTTGTCTCCATATCACCAAAACTAAGATCAAAAAGAAGATTCGACACTTGATAAAGGACTTCTTGAGCAAATAAGTCACAGTAACCGCAATTAATGCCTTCAAAATTTTTAATATTATACTCTTTTAAGAATTGTACCCGTACTTCTCTAATAATATCTGCAATAGATAACTTATTAGAACATAATTCTGTTTCAAATTCCGCCATCTTTTATTCTCCTTTAGTGCTCTTCAGCATTTCTTTTTCCAAACAAAATACTATTTATAAATTAGGTTTTGTGAGAAAAAATTATATTTAAAATGTAGCGGCACATAAAAAGAATAGTAATAATCCTAAAATTCTATTGATAATAAAAAACAAAAGGCTTAACCATTAAGGCAAGCCCTTTAACTTTCTTTATTTAATAAATCCAACGAGAGATTGATATAACTCTACTAATTCTTCCTCTTTCGCCACAATACAGTTAGGATACTGTTTTATCTCATTTACACTAGATAATTTAAAATCGTTAGGAGTCGGAAGCCCAAGAGCACAAATCATTAGATAATCAGAGAAATGAATAACTCCAGTAACTGCTGAGGTTTTAATAGTCATTTGCCCCATAGCTCTTCCTGCAAACAAACCCTTCATAGCACTCTTTCCACCAGTTCTTTCTATAACTATTCTATCTTCATCAATCATTAATTTTGTTCCAGATTTTAAATTGAATTCTTTCATCATTTATCCTCCTACTTACTTATCTATAGTTCGTCAAGAAACGACTTATGTATATCACATTCTTATTTTATCACTTTATTAAAAATTTTTTACAATAACTCTAAACAAAAAAACGGCAAACACAAAGAATCTGTGCTTGCCGCTTTTAAATAAACATTATATCAGTTTGATCATCGAAGGAGTAAAGAGGAAAAAAGAAGATGATGAACTCTCTGAAGTTTTATTATAAAGTTTTTCCGTACATCTTTACTTTTGCTATTTGTGCTTCTCTTTGACCACCAAAGTATTTGACTTGAACACTTTCTTTATAACAAAGTACTGCTATCTCATCTACCTTTGTTTTTATTTGCTTGTAAATCAGTTGGCTTACATTTGTATTTGGGATAATTTCTAAAAACTTTTTCATAATCATTAGATCAATCTTACGCTTACTATATATAACATTAAGGCCGTCATATATTTTTAGAGCAATACCAGAATTTTTATCAGGTGTTACGCCAACAGTGTAGTTTCCATCAACATCTACTATTGCATTTAGAAAATCCTTCTTTAACTCTTCTGCTTCTTTTTTAACCTTATTTTCCTTTAATATCATCCACATTCCCTCCATTAGCAATATTTTAATTAACTATGCTTAATCAAAGGAGTTTTAACCAGCTGTTTATGAATGAATCGCTAAGTTGAAAACAAGTGAATACCAAAAGAATCCTAAAATATCGATACCCTATTAGTTATGTGTTTCTTTAATAAGGAACACGTAAAAACTTATTTATATATAATCCTATATAGGCTACTAATTTTCCTGCTTCCAAAGAAAAAAAGCGTAAATTCCCTAAGTTTTCAGTTCGAAAACTCAACACAACCAATTGCTGTACAATTACTTTCAGTTCAAACTGCAATAAAAAGAATGATACATAAATGCATCATTCTTTTACTATTAATTATTTAGGTTCCCAACGAGGGTACCGCTCAAAAAATTTATCTAAAGCTCCTTCTCTATTTTCAATAACTTGAGTTCCCCAAAACGTAATATCTCTTTTTATTTTTTGTTTTCTAGAGCTTTTACGAGCGTACTTAAGCGCTTCTTTGAGCTCTTTTATTGTTTTTTCAGCATAGGCCTTTGCTTCTTCTTTTATTTCGTCACTGTTAGTCATAATTAAATACCTCCCTAGGATTTGTTAGTATGTAGTTCAAATTGAAATGTAATCTGGTAGAGCTTAACAACAAGCAGATTCAAAAGGGTTTATAAGATATTTAGTTAGTTTTCCCTATAGTGCATAAGTAAATACTCAACTTTTAAAAACTCCGGCGATTATACACATATTTAGACTCTATGTAGGTTTAACATAAATACTTTAAAATGATTAATCCTCTACTATATAATGCCTTTTATAATTTCGCTGAACAAAAAAACACTATTTCTCCAATAACTGTTAATTTGTATTAAACTATTAAAAATCTAACATTAAAAGGAGAAAAATTATGAAGAAATCATTTATGGAAGAGTTTTATGGAGAAGTTTTGCACACTCATTCTAGAGCCCAAGCGCTTAAGGATGGTGACTTAATTGATGTAAGCGATGTGGCTAGGAGATATGGATTTATTTATCCTTTTGCAGTTACTAAAGCAGTTTGGGAAGGCGTCGTAGAACCAGATTTAACTGCTAAAAAATACGGTGAGAGCGCTGATGCACGTTTAGGAGACCTACTCACCGTCTTGGCATACAAAGCTAGAAGAATCGGGGGAGCGGAAGTTCTATTCACTGTTAGTGCTACAACAGAAGGAAGGAACAAAGATCATCACCTTAAAGCTATTCTTGGACCTGGTGACAATGTTAGTTTGACTAATGCAGATCCGGTTTTCACGGTTATGTATCCTATTGAGGAATAACTTATTTAAAAAGTAAAAAACAATCTATGGTTTTTCATAGGTTGTTTTTTAAGTTTTTTTCCAAAACGAACATAGAACGTTTATAGTTTCCCTAACAAAATTTATTAACGGAGGTATTACAGCAATGTTATACAAATTATATCAAGCACCTAACCAGGAACTAATTTTAGATTATAGTGGATTCGGAGATGATCATTGTCATTATCCAGCTTATTTCATTATTAAGGAAGCTGACGGTTCAGATAACGGACCAAGTTACGATGTTATTAGCGCAGCGGATAATTATCCTACACGTAAATATTCTAATTATAAGATGCCTCAAGGTACTAAACCACTCTGTGATGTTCAAGTAGATTGGCAGCAATCAGACGATGGAGAGGAAACTAAACTTACTGTTTATAGCAAGAGCGGCGATGTTATTGCTGAGGTTGCTACTTATTCGGGTATTGATTCCTATGTTTTAACAGGTGACGTAGAAAAAATAATTCATATAAATTCTGAGCTTTTGGCATCTGACTAAAGCTTTTTTTACTTTAGGAACATATTAAAAAACCCCACTACAAGCAGTGAAGGCTTCTAAATTTAATAACTTATATCTTCCGCGTATTTTCCTAGTAGCATACAATCTTTTTGACCCACCCATCTCTGGTATAACCCAGCTGCTTTCTCAAATTCTTTATCTTCAATCTCTAAGAAGTGAGCAAAGAAATCGGCATCAGCTGAAATAGCGCTATCTAGTTCACCAATAAACACAAAGAGAGCTTTTGGATTTACTTTATTTAACTCTTTTAAAGCTTTATATGTACTGTCGCCCATTGTTGGCCAGCAAACCATAACGATATCTACATCTTTTCCGTATTTTTGGACAGCTTCTACTGCATCCAGTTGAATAACATCAGTCATTGTATCGTTCCATTCCGGAAACTGATTTTTATGCCAAGAAAAATTGTCCGTTGCTATTACGTCTGTTCCTTTTGACTTAAGAGCGTAAGATAACCAGCCACGTCCAGCCATAATTTCTAAACACTTTCTATTCCCGATCCATTCCTTAAAAGGGAGTACCCATCTCCAAGATACAAACCCCCACATACCCAACTTTATGTAAGCTCTTCTTAATAGAAGTTCTTTAGTTAAATCTAGGGATGGAAGTGTGTAAGGATTGTCTCCTATAACGTACTTGGGCATTTCATCTGGAACTGTTAACTCCAGTTCTATCGTTATGTTTGCAAGTTCTTCCTTATTTTTAACGTCTTTAAAAATATCGTTCATACAAATACTCCTTTAATTTAACAATTCTACTATTAGTTTGTGTTATCAAAATTATAACAATTAATTGCATATTAAAATAAGAAAACTTCAATTAAATGCAACATAATATACTGCATATATACAAAAATATAGCGCCCACATAAGAAAGAATGTTTTGCCCCGTAAATCTCTTTAATATGGCATAATATCATAGAACCAAAGTAAATAAGTATCCATCTCAAACTCTTGGTATATTTGAGTGGGCAACGATGGAGATAAAAGGAGAAACATTAATTTGAATAAGAAAACTGAATTTACATTTCCCAAAGAATTGGAGCCTTATAAAGAAGCTTTAGAACACACAGTTATGCCTTTTATTAAAATAAGAGAGCAATTAGATAAAACACCTAAAATTTATGAAAGTAAGTTAGGAGGTAATCCATACTTACCTAAAAGTGCTCAACATCCAATTGATTCTTACGAAGCGCCAATGTTACTTCTAGCACAAATTAACTTTTCACAGGCTCCGGAAATTGAAGATATGCCTAATTCGGGAATTCTTCAATTCTTCATTACTGGTAAAGAAGAGATTGATTACGGACAGGATCCTGATGATTATACTAGCCAAAAAAACTTTAGAGTTGTTTATTATCAAGATGTAATTACAGATGAGAGCAAGTTAGTTACAGATTTTTCATACCTTAAGCAAGCGGATATTGACTTTGACTACTTCCCAATTCAAAGAGAAATTGCGCTGTCATTCGAAATACAGGAAGAACCACTTTCTTGCGAAGACTATCGCTTTGACGAATTAGCTGATAGCAACGAGTTACTGGGTGCTTTATGCGAGAATGATGACGACTTCGATTTATATGCAGATTTATATGGAAAAGGTCATAAGATCGGTGGATATTTATCTACGCCGCAAACTGACCCACGTACTTATAGCGAGGAACTTGCCGAGTATGATATCCTACTTCTACAAATTGATTCAGATGAAAATGAAGACCAGGACATTATGTTTGGTGACTTAGGAGTTGTAAATTTCCTTATTAAAAAGAAAGACTTAACACAGTTAAACTTTAAAGATGTTGTTTATAATTGGAGTTGCAGCTAACCTAGCTTTTAACAAGTGTTAATAAAAAGAAATTATAAAATTAAGGCAGTTAACTTTTTATTTTCTAATTTAAAAATTTCATTTATTTCTCCCTAAAAAAATATTCCAGGTTACACTGTGAATGTAAAAATATAAACAGTTTATATCTAATATGGTTATAAACAAGGAGGACATAAAAATGTATAAAAATGAAGTCCCTAAATTAGGAGAAATGAAACTTAAGGGAATTGAGGAGTTAAATCACTCAAAAAAAGTGAGCATTCAAGCTACTTTACCAGAATCTATGGTTGTTGATCAAAATCTTTCAAATCACTATATAACTGTTACAATTTATGATGATAAAACAACTGATGTGCTGGTTTATGAGGCCGGGGTAGACGATTCATTACCTATCGGGTTTACGTCTCAGGTTGAAGAAGAATTAGTTGAATTTGCTAAAAAGCATTTAAAAACACAAACATATTAATAAATAAAAAGAGCAGAGGAATTTATATTTCCGCTGCTCTTTTATTTTTGAAATATTTCACGATGTAACTATCACTTTAATTTATTAGTGAGCAGTTCAAGATCCTTTTTAATGTCCCCCGTTTTCTTTGCTAATAATTCAACTCTAGCTTTTACATTCTCAATATTTCCGGGAACGGTTAGTGTGTTTAAATGTTCATTTGTCTGGTCAAGCTCTTTTATGAAAGATTTTCTCAGCTCTTGAATATCTTTTGAGATAGATTTTTTTGACTCATTTAGAGCTGCCATTACAATTTTCCGTTCATTCTTATTCATTAAACTCAAATCTCCTTTTTAATTGATTGGGGCCTGTTATTAAGTTGAGCTATAATGCATATTGCAATGCAACTAGAGCGGTTAATCTAAATAAAAAACTATTAAACAGCGGCATAAAAACCTCCCTAATCTACCCTTTTAGATGAAAAGTATATAAATCTCCATCATCAAAACCTGTAGCAAACACAGTCCTATCCCTAAACTTGTCTGGATACTTATCTATATATGTATTTACTAACATTACTGTAGATACTATTGTCAAAAACAACCCTAAGTCGTTGTTAAATCTCCAGTACTGGTACAATTTTTTATATAAGTTATTTTTTGAAAAACTTTCTTCTGGAAAGTAATCATTATCAGATGCCCAGCCTTCATCATCCTCATCCCACTGTCTTGAACCTGTGATATAAAGATGGAAATTAAAATCAGTTTGATAAATTCCAAAGTTAAAAGCTATTATATCTTTAGGAGGCAGATCCTTCTCAAGAATTTTTGTGAATTGCTCCTCAAACTGTTCGTAACCTAATTGAAGATGAAAATCATATTGATTTATGCTAAAAGAAGGTCTTCTTAAGAACTCTATATCCTTCTTAATTATTTCAATACCATTATGTATGTTGATTTTATTTTCAATAGCGGCATTAATAAGTTTGTCTACTTTATCGAAATCCATTAAAAAATCATCTCCTTTTTAATTTTTTTCATTAGAAAGTAATTATAATGCCTCATATGTTTTCAATAAGATGCAATTAACAGAAAAACACCCTAAAACAGGCGTTCTTATTAAATTAAATGGCTCAGTACTTAATTCAAGCGATTTTAATTACTAGTAGTAATCAGAGGGATTTTAGTTCTTCTACCTTTGCTATATTTTCAGGGGAAATGCAAACCACTTCATTTAAATGAATCATATAATTCTGGTCTTCGCTCCAATAAGATGCTTTTTTTAACACAAGAAAATCGAGTGCATATAAAACATATTCCAAAGGTTTTAAAGCAATAATATCATTGTAATTTACCAGAATTGATAGCATCATTGGTTTAGCTCTTCTTTCCCATTCTTCTTGTAAGTTAGGGATCCCAGCAAGCCTGCTCATATCGCAAATAAACTCAGGGCACGTCCGAATATGTTGCACATATTCGTGGTTTTCAGCACCCTCTTTAATTAAAAAACCGTTAATACAATTATCTACACTAAAACGATGTGCCAGCATCTCATCTTTAAATTCTTTATCCTTATATTTAATTATTGGTGTGGCCCCTTCTTTATAAAGGATTTCAACATTAGAGCTTGCAAAGAAATCATTCATAACTCCCTCTGTAATTACAGATTCTAAGTTTAAGAGTCCGTAATTAAAAAAACTACAGTCATCCACAGCAGATGTTAAGTGAAATACCATTATTTTGTCCGGAATCATTTCTTCTTCACGTATATTAAAATAATTTACTACATCTTCAATACATAAATTTTTATATTCTAGGAACTTGTTTTTATAAGTTATTCGATGTGCATTATTTTCAACAAATGAATTTAAAGTTTCTCTGTCTGTTTTGAGCAATGTAGATAATGACTCTATTGTTGTCTCTACTGTTGAACAATCTAATATCCTCAATATAACACCCCTTTATAGCTTTCAAGCCAGTATTAAAGCTCAAAATGCTTATTTATCGCAAAATTACTGCTACATAAATTTAATACTACAAAAGAATACAAGTAATCACAAAACATTTTTCCAGGTTTATATCTTTAAGAGTGGAATTTAGGATTGAAAACAGATAGAAAGGAAGAACAATTTACTTACTAGACGAATGATTTAAAGTAATTATTTAGTTAAACTTAAGGTTAATTAGATTTTTGCCGCTTTATTTATTAAACAAATTAACAATTGAGAAAAAATAACAAACAAGAGATAATTATATATAAATATTTACTTAATATGTTGCAAATTACTTAACTAAGAAACAGAAAAGTAATCTTTTTAAGGATTTAAATTCGGAATGAGGGAAAGTTTTTAGAATGAATGTTACAAATAACAAACACATAACTAAAAAGAATTTATTAATTATAGGGGCTATTACCTTACTTGCTATTGACCTGTTTTTTTATATCTTAGCGTTAAATAACCTTTACGTATTTTCTGTAAATATATCTGTATATCCCTTGGGATATGCAATCCACTTCATTTACCTCTACATACTTCTCATATCTATTAGCAAAACAAGAGCGTCTAAAGTGTTTTGGGGAGTAATAGGTCCGTTCTTTATCGTCCCCCTAGCACTGTTTGGGTGGCTTATATTGTTTTATAGTAATAAGAAGGAGTACTTCTATGTAAGTTCTCCTAAATCTACACAGGAGCTTATTATAGCCCATTCAAATTGGACTCTTGGTGAGACTAATCACTATTATGACTTCTACAGAAAAACTGCATTACCAATGTTAAAGAAGCGAATAAATAAAGATTCTTTACACGTTATGACACACTATACAGATGCAAACGATTTAGATGTTCTAGGCGCTTATGATGCACACTGGATTAATGAGCAAACGGTAACTTTTGAATCGCAATATTTAAACAAAATAACTCTAAACTTAAAATAAAAAGACTCAGCGCTTATGCCCTAAGTCTTTTTAAAAATAATTATTTCGGTTAACTTTTCAGTTTAAGAATTAATTACATACGTCAAATTTATAAGTATAATCGTCTACTTTTTCTAATGAGTAACCTCTATCTCCTTCAATGTAGCTAAGTGAATAAAATAATTCATTGACCCCCTTTGCTGGGGATGATTTTAGTTCTCCATTGTCTTTTAGTAGACAAATCCCTTTCCTGTTGTTATTTAGATTTACAAATATAGACTTTTCGTTAGCAGCGGGTTTAATTTCTATATAGGAAGGCTTTAACTTCTTTAGTAAATCACAAAAAGCCTTAGAGAATCTAAGAGCATAAGTTCGCTTTCCGCAACTACTTTTATATGTAGTATAAAAAGTTAGGGAGTACTTTAAAGCAGCCTTTGGGACCGGTTTGAATTCTCGTTCCTGTGAGATCCAAACAATTGAACTCGTATTTATTTCGCAGTCAGATTCAGGACTGAAAAAAGCTATTAATTCCGTATTACTTATTTTCCTTAACGTATAACTTGTCTCTAGAAGTATGTTAACATCCTTATTTCTAAGGTGTTTATATAATTTTGTTGCCCCTAAGACTCTATAGTATTCCCCTGATTGTTTTACAAGAGGCAAACCATTCTTGCTATTGTTAAGCTTCAATACTACAAAATTTTTATTAGGGCTATATCCAATGTCTAAGTAAGAAAAGTTTTTCTTTTTTATATATTTAAGAAAGTCAGGCGAAAAACATAACACCTGTTTAACAAAAAAATCTTGGCTTTCTTGGCGAAATTTTATAAAAAGTCTTTCTGAATTATGATCCAACCAGATAATATTATCTTTTTTTATGAAAGAGTGTGTATGCAAAGGGGTACTTATATTTTCTATTAAAAACAAAGTATTATTTACTAAAGATATTCTGTTGGTTTTATTAAATTTATTAAAGCTTAATTGTTCGATTTGCTTAAAAATAGAGGTGAAGTTTTTACCGGTCTTATAGTATAAATTATTTGAATTTACCAAGCTTAAACCGTTTAGTTCCCTATTAAATTCTACAAAGAAATGCTTATTATCTTCGCTATAACCAAACCGCATAGCATTCATTTTATTTTTTATTATCCAATTGTAAAGATCTGTAGAGAAAGAAATTGTCGCACTAAAAGAACCATTTTTATTCTTGGTTTTTAACAACTTTATATATAATCCCGTTTTTCTATTCAAGTCTTCCCACTCCTACGTATAATGCCCACAACCAATTATTAATCGTTAAAAAAGCAAAGCATCCTTTTTAAGACCCTTTGCTTCTATATTTTAGCTTCATATAAATAATGTCATTTATCTATTAGCAAGATTAAAACTTAGATTCAATTTCTTCTTCAGTATTTTTTCTTTTCTTATAAATATCTTCCACGATACTTTCTACTAAAACAATAAAAACAGACACAATTAGCGCCCCTAAGAAAGTTACTTGAATGCCCGAGAAGAAATTTAAAGACAGTATGTATAATAACACTGTATACACCAAAGCCTTAAACACAATCACAAAAGGTTTTGGTAACTTAAAATATCTAACTATCCCTGAAAATATTCCGCTGAAAAATATTTCTATAATGACCACTAGACCCATTGCTAAGAATGATAAAGAGAATAAATCTTTAAAGTGATCAACATTAATTAGATTAGGTAGAGCGTAAGTTATCCCCCACAAAGCGCCAAAAAGAACAACCGCAGGTATACCAATAAATGCGCAAATTGTTAAAGCGGCAATTATAATGGCGAAAAACATAGATAGAGGACTGTCTTCGTCTCCATCCTTCATTTTTTGAACCAATACATATAAAAATCCCATAACAATGACAAAAATTATTCCAATAATAATATAAATTGGCATAATATACCTCCCTTTCGCCATTATTATACAACAAAAGTTCGGCACAAGGGAACACCGAACTTTTGTTACTATTGTTGAATGTTAATTACCATCCAAAGAACATAACTAACCAGTGAGCAGTTACAATAGCATCTGCCGGTGGAACTCCAAGGCTAATAAGGAACGTAGCCAAAGCCTTTTCTTGAAGATCATTTGCCTTCTCAATGTACGAAGCAATTTTTTGAATGTTAGCGTTAAGCTTACTTGCACCTTTTTTACTGATCTTACTACCTAGATGTTCTATAAGCCAACCGCTTTTTCTAATAAGAGCAGCTGCAACTTTAGTTCTAATTCCTTGAGCAGTGACTTCTCCACGCTTAACTTCTCCAGAAGCAACCGCAGGAATTTTGTTTGCTGCTTGCGTACTTACTTGTTGAGTCGTAGTATTGCTTGAGCTTGTACCAGCAGCAAAGGCAGATACTGGACCACCAGCAGCTAATAAGGATAATGATAATGCACCAACTAAAACTGTTTTTTTAGTCATCTTCATTTTTATCTCCTCCAAAAAGTAAGTTTTTGTTGAATTATGTATTGAACATAATTTCCAATTTTTATAGTAATTGAGAGATTTATAATTTGCAATTACTATTTATGTTTGATAAAAACTTACATTTATCGACTGAAAAAGGTAATATTAGGCACAAATACAACAAAAGGAACTAACTGTCAATACATAAAATTTACAATTTTATAAGAAATATGTATTGTAAACTAACAATATATGTACTAATATTACAAATGTATCCAAAATAACTAAATATACGGAGGTCTTTATGAAGAAAATTGTCTTATCTGGTTTAGCAGTTTTTGTAGCATCATCTAGTCTATTATTTGCATCTCCAACAACAAGTAGTGCTGCAACAGTGTCAAACAAAGCAAGCATTCAAATTGGTGATCCAACAACTAACGAAGCAACAGCTCAAGCAAGTCTTAAGAAATGGTCTTGGGGTTACAGTTTAAGACTTTCTCATTTAGAAACAGTAGCTCTTATATATGCAATTGATCACGGGAAACCGGCATTAATGCAATTGCCTTGGGTTTCAAAACTTCCTACTAAATTAGTAAACTATTTACTAAGCATAGATACAAATGTATTAAAAAAATATGATAAAGCTGGCAGCCCAGGTGTGGTATTAGAGCTTCGTTATGATGCACCGCACATTAGACTTAAAGCCTAATTAATTTAGTAAGGAATTACCTTAATTATTTAAATAGATGTATTTTGAGTACATATAGCTATTAAATGATCAATTAATAAAAATCTAAGTATTATTTTCTTGTGAAATAAAGATTAGATGCTAATGTCTACTCAAGTGATAGAAGTATGATAGCCGCATACCCCTGCATTTTTTATCTTACTCCTTTCTATAAAAAAAGCACCCAACAATATGTTGAGGTGCTTTTTAACTTTAATGAGTAGATAAATTAAGTATGTATTCTAACGTTTTATTAAAATTACCTTTTAGACATATAAAACAAGCGTTAGAAAAAGTCTTCAATATTTAAGCTTTTAATGTTTTCTTCGTGTTAACCCCAAGATAGTGCTACTACAAATATAGTCCACATACCAATTGGAATTCCTAACCCTAAGGCAGTAAAACAATATAAAATTAGTTCATCTTTTTTTAGTAATTTTTTCTTTAGGAAAATAACAGTTAATAAGATGGTTATTAGATAAAACATAATACCGGAGTAAGATATTACGGTTAAATAATAAAGTCCATTACGGCTATACTTATATTCATCTAAAAACTCCGCTATTTCCCCTCCAAATAAACAAAAAACGGTGGCAACAATAATTAACATAATTAAAATAACTCGATATTTCATAGAACCTCCTACAGAATGAGCGCGTAAATTAATATAGTGTAATTTTACACTATATGAGTAATTTTGGAAACCGTAAACAAAAAAAGCTTGGCATTTATGCCTAAGCTTTTTATTTTCATTATTAAAATAAACCCCTCTTAAATATCGCTATTCGCCCCCGTTAGGCCTACTAAATGACACAACAGCAATTCCAGCACAAACGCATATACAAATAGCAATTACTATGTCGTAATCCACTTACTTATCTTCCTTTCTTTAGCGGCAAAACAAATCCTTTAGTTTCTATGTATTAATATTATTAAGAACCTAATAATAAGGTTGGAATAATGTCTAATTCATTGAGTGTCTATTACAGACAACCACTATAATAAATATTGTAATTACAACAAAAACTTTCACTAATTCATCCAACTGTTCTCTCTATTTTTGCAACCAGCACTCCCTACTCCCCTTTAAATAAGAATAATGGATTATAAATGGAAGAACAAGATATAACTGTAAAATAAAAGGTAAAATATTAACTGTTTTGAAAAATTACTTTAATAAAAATAACAAGCCATAAACATTAAAAATTAAACCTTATAGACTTCTCTGTTACACATTTTGTTTTATTAAAAATCGTTTATTAGAAATTGCAATTACCTTTGAAGTTAAAGTAGAGGTTCGAAACTCCGTTAAATAAGCTAATGTATATGCATATATAACAATACCTAATAAATATATGGTTTTAATTACGAGAAAATAGTTATTATCGAATTTCCATAGAGAAGATGTTGTCCACGCATTCCAAAAATATAGAAGTGGATAGTGCACCAAATATAGCGTGTACGAAAAACCAGCCAATTTTTTTAAAAAAACCAACTTCCTATTTGCTAAAACATCGCCATATATACTTATAATCCAATAAACAAGTAGTGAGAACGCAATTGATACGCTTAGATCGGGAATAAAATGGGGATTCATCCAGTTAAACTGCTTATTATAAAAGCTGTATAAACCTTTCGTAGAAGCAATAGTGGCCGCTAATAAGATAAGTAAAATAAAGTGATTAAAGAACCAGCTTTTTAATTTATAAGGTTTTATAACCGCTATTAATGCCCCTAGCAACCATATTATAAAATAAAGCATAATTTGCTTGCCCACAAACAGACTTATCGCCACAAATATAATTAAAAAAAGAATCCTGCTTAACTTCCCTTTGGAATAGAAAACAAGTAAGCCACAAGGAAATAAAATATAATACCAAAACTCGTATGTTAAACTCCAAAGCGGTCCATTTAATCCGTATTGCTTCACTAAGATGTCTTGAGTAAAGACTAGATTACCTGTAAGAGTTTTAACATCAAGCACTCCAGAAAACAAACTAGTTCTGCCGAATAAATGTGTTTGCAGCAATGCCCAACTATAGGTCAATATTAAAGCCGGTATCAATACAATCCATAATCGAATAAATCTTTTAATTAAATATTCTCTCCAGCTCCATACGCCTTCTTGTAAAGTTTTTAGAACAGAAGCAGAAATAAAATAACCACTTAAAACAAAAAACACCATTACGGCTTGGTAACCAGGCAGTCTAAAGTGAAAATGGTATAAAAACACTACTAACGCAGAAGTAAATCGCATTAAATCCAACATATACGAAGCAATGGATCCTTGTTTTACAATATTTATCGAACGAATAAAAATCCCCCCTTTTCTTTCTTGGATTTTAAATATTAGTCTAAAATCCTTTTACAGATGAAAGGCGGGAAATACTCATTAGTTAAAGAATCATACGTTTACTTTTGTATTTGATAACATCTCTATTAAAATTTTTAAAAATATAATTATAATTATATTCAATTGAAAAAATAAGGATATTTCTAACAAAAGATAGTAGAATAAGACCACAAACAGCTGATAGGAAAATGTTATCATTAAATTGTACCTGCCTAATACCAAATATTGAGAGGAGAACAAGTTAATGTCAAAGAAGTGTGTAACTTTACTAATGTCTCTTGCATTGATTTTAGGAATTTTAGCAACCCCTTCTATGAAACCAGCAAAAGCAGCAGTTAACGCTCAAAAAATCACTGTACAAACACTACAAAACGATTTAAGTAAAAAAGCAAAAACTGATTCGCTAGCAAAAGAAGCTTACGCTGATTTTCAAAAATTGTCGCCTCAGAAAAAACAAAAGTTGGTAAACTACTTACAGGACGAAAAAATATTAAAAGAATTACTTAATCAAACAGATTCGACAAAAAATGGAACTAAAAAATTATATAATGGTGATGTACAGATTGACACCGTAGTATCACAAACATCGGCTTCACCTTCAGTTCAAGCTTCTCTACAGGCTACATCAACAGTTAGCGCAGCTGCAACCAAATACAGAAAAGCTACTATTACTCACAGTCAAAAAATCTTGGGAGTAACTGTTACAAAGCTTACTTCGTGGGTAAACTATACTCATAACGGTACAAAAGTAACCGGAGTTAGTAGTAACGGTGCTTCGGCAAGAAACTTAAATATTGCTGTATCTATTGACGATAAAGTGAGTAAACCTTGGAAAACAAGTACTCGTGCTTATTCTGTAACAACTTGGAAAGGCTATGCTATTTACAAAGGATTTGGTATTCGCCTTGACAAAGAACAACAGGTATGGGGAGACAACAAGAATAGAACTGGAGGATACTTAAAAAATATTTAAGGAGGGCTTTCTATTATGACAATGACTAAAAAAACACGTAACTGGGTTATTGGAATTATAGCTGCGGTAGTTATCATTCCTACATTACTATTCTCTGCTTGGGCAAACTTTGAAGGTAGTACAACAACCGAAACGACAAATGTAACTGAATAATATATAGCAAAGGTAGAAGGAAATTATTTAAATAGCGCAGGTACTTTCCATCTACCTTTGCTATTTAACGTTTTAAAAACCGCTACGAAATAGCGGTTTTTTATCTTTATAGGATCTTTTGAATTAACTCAACGTTAATACTCTTTCTCTTTGATTAATTAGAATAAAACCTTTTGGAACATAGTTATAAACATCTTCATTACCTCTACACTCATCATTTTGACAAGTAATAGAGTATTCTTTTTCTTTATAAATGTTATGATAAAACTTTTTCTTACATTTAGGGCATTGCAAATTACGAACAGGACCTTTATAAAAAATGCCGTATTGTCCATTCTCCCCCTTCTCATACCGTTCATCTTTTATACCTAAATAAAATGATCCTTCTAAACCACTATTTTTCTTTAAGTATCTACTTAAACCTGTTTGAAACGATTGGATCTTTCTCCTCAAATTATTGATATCTTTCTTTTGTTGTTGCGTACCCTTTAAGTAGAATTCATCTAGTTCTTTCTTTGTCTTAATTCCGAATATATTTGCTATTTCTATGGGTAAGTGCTTTAGTTGAACTTCATTTCCTATAAGAGGTTTAATAAACAATCCCTTTTCTAAACCATCCTCTTCGTAAACCGAATCATTATTAACAAATTGGTCTTCTATTTCTAGAATAAGTTTCTCAATGTTAAGTTCAGCTCCATACTTTTCTCCAAGCACTAAATAATTTGTCATTTGAAAGCCTCCAAAATTACATATTTTATATATTTTAGCAACTTTTTTATGCTAATGAGAAAAAACACCTATTTTTACTATTTTAAATATTTTAGGCTAATATAAAAATATAAAATATAAGGTTATTACCTATTACAAAGGGAGAGACAAAGATGGAAACAACAGCAAAAAATAAATTTAGCAAGGAAGATTTTTATCAATTTTGCAAAATGGTTGAAGAGGCTACTGAGATTGAGTTCGAAAAGAGCAGAATTACCGAAATTGACGAAGAATATTTAAGCTATAACGCTTATTTTAATGACGAAGATAATTATAAGATTTCGTTTCAAATCTCATTAGAAAATGGTCAAATCAAATGGGAAGAACCAGATTTTTATAAAGATGAACTGGATAGCGTAAAACCTCATTTTGAATATGTACTTGAAGAAACGTATTCGAACTTTCTTAACACTAAGAAAAATATATATTAATATCTCCAAAAGCTCTTTTTAGAAAGGGCTTTTTAAATTGATTTTCTAGCTAATGGTATATTAAGCATTTAATGAAACAAAATAATCTATATAAAGGAAATTTCAACAAATAATATTAAGTGGGAGTTGCGATTGATGTTCGGGAGATTGTTCAATTTAGCCTTGTTAGTTTTACCTTGGCTAACCGTATCTAAAGTTGATAAATTTACATTTAAAAGATATCTACCGGTTCTTACCTTTAGTTCTTTGGTAATTGCGCTTATTAGTGAATTATCTAAAAGTTATAATTGGTGGAAGGTTAAAAAACCTCTTGCGCCAAGACTAGCAAGCGATGTCTCGTTTATATTTGGCCCCTTTTTCATTGCTAACCTATGGGTGTTTAAATTAACTCACGGCAACTTTGCAAGGTATATGCTAATAAACGTACTATTTGATTATTTGTTTGCTTACCCGCTAACTACTATAGCGGAGAAATTAAAAGTATATAAAATGGGCACGATGTCTAGGTTCCAACTCTTTCTCATTTCTATGGCCACTGCCATTGTTAATTACCTCTATCAAAACTATATAGAGAGCGTCCTCAAAACAAAAAAGCAGACTCATAATTGAGCCGCTTTTCTTTGTTTAAAGCTATTTTTCTTTTTAATTGAAATAAAATTGACTTTAAAATTTTATTAAAAGCGACGTTACTCATTAACATTGCCCGTAGAACTATCTTTCCGAATCTGTGTATAATAAAGAATGTTGTTACAGAGACCGACCAAGGAATTATTGCTACTCATAGGGATTGTTTGAGAATTAACAGTCAATTCCTTAAAGCTCTTTATAGACCCACCAATCGGAGGTGTAAAATATGGCTTCTAAAAAGTATCATTATGATAACACTGAAGTAGTTATCATATCCTCTAAACCTGCATCAGAAAGACGTAAATATACACAGGATTATTTGGAGAAGGTAAAAGCCACCAGTGATCTTCTGTTAAAGACAATTGAGGAAATTAATAAAGAATATCCTAGGTACCATTCTAGAGATAATTAAGGCGCTAAAAGACTTGAATTGATCAAGTCTTTTTAATTTACAAACGAAACCATTCTTAAAATTTTTCATAGGCTTTAAATATATAACTTATACCTTGGAGGCAACAATGAAATTTAACGCACAAATAATTTGGATTGGTTTGGTTTTTATTCTCTTGGCAACGGATATTCCTGGAATGATCCAGGGAAGTTTAAAGACAGTTGACTACATATTAGATGGATTATTACTGATTGTTTTATGTCTTAATCTGGCTGTTGTTTTACAGAAAAGAAAAAAGAAATCCGCTTAAGATATTAGAGAAAATTATTAAATATAATTTAAAAAAAGACAGCAATTAACCAGCTTTCTTCGTTATTTGTCATCTATTTCCTTAATGCATACCTTGTTTTTAGGTAAAGCAAAGAAGGGCTTCTAGGTATGTTTGTTGGTGGATATACCCCTCTTCCTACCTTGATTGCATTTTAGAAAATAAATTACTACAAAAAAGAGATGTTTTTTTACATCTCTTCTGTAAATGAATCTCGTCTTAATTATCTATTTGAATCTTTCTCATCAGCATCTTCTTGTTCATTAGTAAAGTATTTAACATACTCTTCAGCGGCTTTCACATAAAGGCTAGCAACCGTTTCGTGCTTATAAGTATCCTCTTTTTCTAACATACGATCAACTTTAGGAAGTACCTCTTCTTTAAATCCCTCAGTAAAATGTTGTCTTACATTTAATATATCTCCACTTTCTGCTATTGATACTTTTAATGCATTAAGCAAAAACACTAATTCTTTTTCGTTTAATTCCACATAAATCACTTCCTTCTATGTTAATGGAAAACTTTACTTTTATATTATCAGTCAGCAAATTGGTTGTCTATTCCCCCTATCAATACATAATTTCTCTTGTAATCAGTGTGGAAAAATATATAATTTAATCTAGATGTAGAAAAAAGATGAATTTTTTGGGGGAAACATTATGAAAAAAAGATATATTGCATCAATTATTGCCGCTTCATCAGTATTAACAATTCAGGCAATAAAGAGAGCGAAAGAAAAAGAAGGCGTAGATTCTGTTAAGGATCTTTTAGCTGTTAGAAAGTTAAAAATAGCGGTAGATGTTACAAAAGAGCAATATGAAATTTTTAAAAAAGAAGCAAAAATAATTTTAAATAATGGTAGTGAAGAAGATTTAGAAAGATTTAGAGAAGAAGTTAGAGAAGAGCGAAGCAAACGGTTAATTAAAGAAGAACCCCTTGTATTAGAAGACCTTCGTTTCAAACCTGATAAAGAGGTATTAAAAGTCCAAAAGCATTTAGCGGAATTGAAAGAAGCAGAAAAGACAAATAATATCGTGTAAAGATAATATATAACCCCCTCAGTAAAACCGAGGGGGTTGTTGTCTATGTATCATTTCTTATATATATTTATTATCTCATTTCTTATAAATGGCTTATTTATTATTATTTATATAATCGTTTATTTCATCAAAAGTAGCCTGTGCTTTTAAAAGAGGATGCATATATCTATCCCAAGCATCTTCTAGTGATGTACAGCCAGGCATATGTTTTCTTTGGTGTAGTAACACTTCAGCAATTTTAGCAATATCATTTTCAAAAAAGCTATCCTTTTGCATTAAATAATCTCCTTTTAAACGTAGCTCCTAAACAATATTCACTATTTATTTATATAGGTAGAACACAAATTACATTGTATCGAGATTAATTTATCTTTTAACTATCTTTATGAAACTCGAGAAATCTCCGCTAACTTATTTAATAGGATATCTAAGTTTTGACTTAACTCTATAGTTTTAGGGTTTGAAAATCCTTCTTTTAATCCAGTGAGCACCATCTTTTCTCTAAAATGCTCAATTTTTTCTACTAATGGCGAGCATCCAGGGTGTGACTTTTCTTTAATCACAGCTTATTTTACCCCTTTCTTTTTTTAACGAATATTTTGAATATAAAGTATGTGTAATTTAATGTCCTATTGCATATTTGACATACATATTACTCAATAAGTTTAGTTTGTTTCAAATTTTTAAAAAATCACAAAAATAATCTTACAACAAATTAACCATTTATATCTATATATTTTAGGGATTTACTACTTAGTAATTTTAGCCAATTTAATTTTGAACAAAAAATTCGATTATAACAGTACTTTTATATATAGATATAATCATTCCCCTAAAGTATTAATATAAACAGAAATTACCTGGAATAAATACGATAAATTATTCAGTGATGCGCGCTATCCACCCCTCTTTCTTATAATATTTATTACAAAAGAGTTTATTAAAGGAAACTATTCGACATCATTTATGGTAATTAATGCTTTTATGTGGGTTTATTCTACTATATTTAACCATAAAAATACAGTATTTTTTTTGTGCATAGGCTATGATGAAGATTCCAAGAAATTTGACTTTTATGATTCTTGTTGTTTCAGCTAATCCAATTCAAAGTGGCTGAGCAACTACTTTGAAAATCCATCATAAAAAAGATACCATTTATACGGTATCTTTTCTAATGTATATTAATTAAAAATCTTAATTCTATTAATGCTTGTTTATTAAATAGCTCTGTCTAATACATCATTAATTTTTAATCCTGACACTAAACCTTTTGCATCTAAAGAATGGTAAATTTTATTTAATTCTTTAATTTTAAGAGATAAAACTGAGCTTATCTCTTTAAAAGATAAACCTTGTTTTAGCAGCTGCAAAACACTTATTTCGGTTTGACTTATTAAAAAATTCTTATTAGGAGGGAACGGAGATCGTTCAACAACTATTTCTGTTTTTCCGTCTCGGAGAGCAGATTTAAATTTTCTAAGGCATTCCTTAAAATATCTATTTCCCATAACACCTTCTGCATTTCCTCCTATATATTGCCTCTTAGAGAACCATAGGTTTGCATAATATTCACCATACTTATCCATCAAGTAAATGCCTTGTCCCTCTATAGCTTTAAAATAAACAAATTGATATCTCTTATTTTTGCTCACCACTAGTGTTACTAACACATTTGCACATTCTTCATACATTTTTTCAATGCTGTATGAGTCTTCAATACACTTCCAAAATGCATAAACTTTTTCCTTGTTTAAATTGATGGGTTTCTCAAAATACATAATATATAGCACCTCAATTAATTTATTTTAAATAAATTAACATATATTTCCGTATTTTTTCAGAGAAACATAAAAAAAGAACAAATTGTCAAAATCTGTTCTTTTCATACTTTATGTACCTATTAACATTTATTGAGCACTATGAAAGAAAACCACTAAAAGAATTGTGTATTGCCTTGGCCCAATATGCAAGTCCATATAAAAAAGCAAGCCACCAAAACAATTTTAGAACCGAAGGGAATTTTTCCTTCCAATGAATACCAACTATGAATTCTTTTAAATGTATAAGCGCATACACCCATATGATATTAAGATAGAGAGTTATAGTATAAATTATACTATGCCACCTGCTCTCCTCAGCGTCTGATAAAGCAAGTGATACAAATATAGCGTAAATAAAATAAAAAACTGCATATCCTAAAAATATAATTCGATTTCTACGAGATTTATTATCCACTTATTTTTACCTTTTATCTTTCTTTAAATATAAGATTTTACATATATTTCTTTTATTAATATTAATATAATACATATCAAAATAAAAGCTTTGTTTTTTCAAAAAATTATAAAAGCATCTGATTACTCAGATGCATACTTCAAAATACCTGCTAAATAAATTGAATCTTCTTCTTTCTGGAACTCTTTTACTCTTATTTTTTCTTTCATTTGCAACTCTTTTAGAGAATTATCAAACATTTTTTCATCTAATATAGACGAGCGGGCTATTTTCATTGAAAAGTGGTTACGATGACTGGATTTTCTTATTTGTGATAACAAGCTTTCTTTATCCATATATACCCCTCCTTCTCTTACTATAGGTCGTAAATTCGACACTATATTACTAATTACCTTTCTAAAAAAGATTTTAAACTCTTTTTCAGGGTAAATTTATCTATATTTTAATAGTTAATGGTATGATGATTTTTCATAAAATTGTTTGACTTTCCAAAAAATGAAAATATATTTTAAATAATAAATCAATTATGGAGGTCACTCAAAATGACAAAAACTAAAAATCAATATTACACAGAAATGGATAAAGCATTGAAACTATTTGGAGGAAAACCAAGCGAATCTATTAGCTTGCTCTTTGAAACAGTAAAAGGAATTGTTTATGTAGCTCGTAGAGAATCTCACAAGTTAGATGTAAGCAAAGATCTAAAAACAAATTTATTAAAAACGCTTAATTATACAGGAGAACAAGCAAAAGAAATAGCAGGAACAATAGGATGGGATAAACATTTAGCTGTTACTCTGTTTGTGAATGACGACTCTTTAAGTTTAGTACGCGATTTCATTAATAATAATTCTGAGTACTTATTTGTAATAAAAAATGATACTTTTGAAGTTAGGTATGCAAACGGAAAATTTGAAAGAGGTATTAAGTACAGCAGAGAACCGGAAAATGGGTTATATCCTATTGAATTCTTTTCATCTGTTAAAGGTAAGTTTGGGTTAGAATCAAAAGATGTTAGATTTAGATACTGTCCTGTTTCTCGTTTTCGACTGGCCAAATAAGATTTATAACTCTTTTACTTACTTTATTAAGTTATATAAGAGGAAACCGCTTATTTATATTAACCAGACTTATTTAGATTTAATCTGAATAAGTCTTTTTTACAGATAAATAACTATTATATTAAAAAGAGCTTCACTTAAAGTGACGCTCTTTTTCTAAGTTTATATTTATGACGTGTTTTATACAATCTATAGGATTTTCTTATTAGGTACAAAAAAGACTTTGGTAATTTCACAGGGTACTTATACAAAGTATTAAGATAGAATTTATTATATGCCCTCTCAAAATCAATCCACTTTGTACACACACCCTCCTTGCAAAAATCTGAAACATCTACAATAACAGCTTTTTGTTCCCTTTCAGGTAGAATCATTACATTCTTACCGTGAACATCATAAGGATTTAGCCCTCTTTTTTTAGCGTAAGCTATTGCACTATTCACATCTTTTATTACACTTTCTTTTATTTTAATCCCTTTCTGTAAAGCGGTATACAGTGTTATCCCCTTTATTAGCTCAAGGACTAAAAAGTTTTCTCCTTGAAAGTATAAGTATGAATAAGACTCGTGCCTCCCTAGCTTCTTATAAACTTCAGCCTCTTTCTTTAGCGCTTCTTTAGTGTTGATCCATTTGCTATCTGCATAAATTTTAACGACTAAACTTTCAAAGCGTTTATGTTTAAATACAGCAGCGTAATTCCCAGTTCCTAAACAACTCCACTCTTTTAAATCAATATTACATCCTTTTTGTTTATTAAACTTATACTTTACGGGATCATTTCTTCGTGCTTTTAACATTAAATTAGGGAGAAGATTATTCTGTATTATAGATACGTACTCGTAAATCTCCTCACTATCTTCATTTAGTGTTATTTTCACTCTCTTTAATTTCCTTTCTTTATGGGCTCCAGTAAGACGATCAGTAATCATAAAAACACCTCTTTTAGATTTCTTCAGTCATTCTACTAGATTTTTTTAGTTATTGTTTAAATATTCGAAATTTATATTATCATTTTTTCTTTAAGCTTATAATTCATTTCTTACTCTAGTATAACAAAACTTATATTTTCAGAAGTAAAAGGTAGTCCTTATACTTATTTTATTACATAAATTTCTTATTGGTGATATAATTTAACCGTTTTTATGTTATTTTTTTCATATATAATACAAATTTCGACATAATATTTAAATTCTATTATTTATAATATAAAAATACATAAAAGGAGGAAATACATATGAACTCAATTAAAAAGAAATTCTCAGGTGTCTTAATTGCTAGTACTCTAGTATTAGGTGCTCCGTTTGCTACAGATGCTAAAGCTAGTGAAAATAATGGAAATGATAGTCTTAAACACAAAGTTGATTATGTAGCACTAGGCGACTCTTTGGCGGCTGGCCGTACACCTTATGATTTATTTGATAAAGGGTATCCAGACTATATTGCTCAATCACTTGAAGAGTCAAATCACAAAGTATTCTTCGATAATTTTGGAAAAAGCGGCTATACATCCGAGGATGTAAAGAACGATATCTTAACTAACAAAGACATCCGTAAAGAAATTCGTAAAGCGAATGTAATTACCCTAGATATTGGAGCCAACGATCTCTTACGTAAACTTAATACCGATCCTGCGCACGTAACAGATGCCCTAACAACAGTAAACAATAACCTTCAAGTAATTCTTGAAACTATTGATAAATTAAACCCAAAAGCAAAGGTTTATGTAATGGGCTACTATAACCCATTCCCACACTATTCTGCTGAACAACAAGCTCCGCTTCTAGCGTTATTAAGCGGATTAAATAAAACTATACAAGGACAAGCTGCTTTAAATGGAGACCAGTATGTTTCTACTCTAGAAGTAATTAAACCAAATGAAAAAGCGTATGTGCCAAATCCAGTAGATATCCATATAACATTAGATGGTTATCAAATTGTCGCTAACCAATTTTTAAAGAGTCTTAACAACTAAAAATTATATCTAGTAGTACTAGTTGTTACAATCGAAATTCTCTTTGTTCTCTAGAACAAAAAATAGTATCTAAATTTACACAGATAGTATATAATAATTTAGCCAATGTTTATTTTCCTAGGAACGGAAGCTCATTAATGAGCTTCCGTTCCTTTTTACATTCTTATAGATTTTTTTACTTTTCAAACTCCCTTTACAATGTTTATTTCAAGCCTTTTCATATGACACTTTATTTTTTTATTATTTTTTTAAAAAGTTGATTTTTAGTGAAGTTTTTAATATAATGTGTTTATACGAATGAATAATTGATTTTAAATTAGTTATACATAACAAAACATTAACAGCACGCTAAACAAATACTACGTTTCCAAAAAAAAGACTTCCCAAGCACCGGAGAAGTCTTTTTTTTATCTGTTTTATATTACACTTTATTTTTTTACCCCAAAAATAAAATATTGCAAAAAATAAATTACCGTTATATACTGTTCTAGTAGTCATTTCATAACGACTATTTGTTATCGTTATAATAAGGTTACATAGCAAATATAAGATTATAAGATTATAGTAACAATTTTTGTGAGTGAAAAAGACCTTTTCGTATGTGGACTACGAAAAGGTCTTTTTTTTATTAGCTTTCGGTATACTTTTTAAGGGCATCTATATCTTGAAGAAATTCCTCTTCGTCGTATTCTCCCCAGGGAATACCCAATTTGTTTAATATATCTTTATAATCGTTTAGCTGTATATTAGCTATTTCAGCTGCGCGTTGGAAGCTTATCTGTTTTGCCAGAAACTTTGTGATCGAATGATTTAAATTTAGTAGACATTCTGGATCCTTAAATTTGCTCAATGTGAGTTTAACTTCTTTCTCGTTAAACCCAACTTTTTCGCTTTTTAAAATAAAAATAATACTGTCTACATATGCACCAAGTTTCGCTTCCATTTTGAGTTCTGGATTATGTAGAAGAGTTGAAGGGTTTTCGTGTTCTTTTATTTGCAGCTCATTTATCACTGTAAATATTTTTGCTCTTTTTCTTTCATCTGATGTAAAATTTTTAATTTCTTGATCGACTTCACCAATATTATTACAGTAACAAACTTTGTTGCCGCTTATCTCTTTAACAATAATAATATATTGCACGTTTCCACCCTACTTTCTTAATGTTAAGTACTTTAAAGATAAAAAAGTAAACTAACCACCTTGCCGCTCTCATAATTTGAAAGTAGTTTTCTTTTATATTGCTTTCTTATATTTTTCATAATGAGTGTTAAGTATATCTATCATAGCATCTTCAGAATAAGTAAAACTTTTGGTTAAGCCATCTTTATCCCTACAGTGAAGATACCAAGAAACCCCGTTGTAATCCCTTGTGAGAGTGAAAACTTTACCTGTCTCAATAGATCTATACTTACCACCAGCTCTTAACTTCATTTATACTTTTCCTTCCTTTAGCAGTATAAATTACGCCGTTTTTATAGTTAAGTTTACTTCACTTCTCTCCCATCTGAAAAGCCCACAGAAGAAAGAATAAATAGAATGCCAGCGGAATTACAACAAAAGAAACTACACTAAAATATTTCGCTTTATTTTTTTCACTTTTAGCAAAGGCCACAATACCTAATATAAATCCTATTGCATAGAGACTGAGACCTGAATAAAACAAAAGTGAATAATAACCGGTAATTAATTGAATTAGAAAAAGTATAATTCCTATACTGCACAAAAACATTGACGACTTACTAAACAAGGAGAAAACCTCTCTTACATAACATATTTTTCTTAATATACTAGTTTTAGGAACTTACTTTATTATACAATATAAGTAAGTCATTACAGGAGGGTTTTAATGAACAGATTGTTGGTTATTTTGTTTTTTGCATTAGAAGCATTATGTTTTTATTTTGGTCTTACCTTAAAAGACAAATACAGTTGGGCAATGTTTACTGGCATTATATTAGCTACTATATTTTTATTTGTTGGGGCTTATTATTCTGCCCGACTAAAAGGAGAAAAAAAGAGCTGATCTGATTAGACCGGCTCTTTCTTATTTTATATAATAATTGCTTATCCTTTACCAAGGCTTATCCGTTGTTAGGTAATCTGCAAGCTCTTTGCTCTTTAATCTTCTTTTCTTTCTTTCTCTAGCTCTCTCTTCACCTGTCTCAAATAATTTCATTTCTTCTACGGTTTCCGGAACTACTTGAGGGACTTTTGTAGCTTTACCGTTATCATCTAAAGACACAAAAGTTAAAAAAGCAGTAGCGGCTATTCTTCGATTACCAGAACGAAGATTCTCTGCAATTATCTTAACAAATACCTCCATTGAACTTTTTCCTGTCCAGCTAACATAAGACTCAAAGCATACTGAGTCTGATAAAGTAATTGGTGAAAGAAAATCGACGGAATCAGTACTGGCAGTCACGCACCCGCACCTAGCGTGTCTTGCCGCACTTATAGAAGCCGCCATATCAACATCACTCATTAATTTTCCACCAAACAAGGTATTGTGATTGTTAACGTCATTAGGAAAGACACGGCTTGTTCTAATGACTCTAGATTCCTTTGAACACTTCTTTTTCAAAAAAGTTCCCCCTAAACGTGTATAAATAAAAAGGTTGTTATAATGATATTCATAATTCCCCACAAAGAAAACACCGTGCAACGTTAAATAGCACGGTGTTTTCTATTATTTTAAATACACAACATCCTCATCGTAGATATAAAAACGCTCTGTATTCGTTTGTTTTGTAACAGAATACGAATAACCTCCACTTGGACCAGTAGAATCAAAATTAATTCCCGCCTGCCCTGTGCTTGTTTTTGTTGTTACACTATAGGTATGAGTGTATTTGCTTCCAAAACCCAAGTTTCCTGTTTTCTTCTTTGTAACTTGAACAGAAGCATATGAATCAAACAATATTTTGCTATCATTTACATTGAATAAATATAGCCCTTTATCACGCTTAGATCCATCTCGTTTAGTAGTTACTCCATCGTTAGGAACAGTAGCGGTATAGAACTTTCCGTATGCTGGATTCCATTCTAGAGAGACTACATCGAGTGAAGCAGGATTATTTTCTATTTCTCTTGGATTCCAAGAAGTAGTTAAATACCAAAAATTTTGCCCAATCCGCTTGGATGAATAAACTTTTAGAGGAATCTTTGCTGGATCCTTTATTGCAGTCATATTAATGCTTTTTTGATCGCTCTTAGTTAGTTCAACCCCAATTGAATTTAGCTTATTCTTCATTTGCTTAGTATTCTCAGGGTTCTCTGTAACAAAGTTGTGCATAAAACGTATAAATTCTTCATCAGACAATTGCTTTACGTTTTTAGTGAGCGTCTTTTTTTGTGACTTGATTTGCTCCAGCTCCAATTGTTTAACTTTGTTTGCTAATTGGACCTCTTCTTTTTCTTGATATTTCTTTAAAGCAGTTTTGTACTGAGGTGAAGTAACTTTATTATCTGTGTAAGTTTCAGCTAAGCTTGCATTACTCCCAAAGATACTTACGCCAACTCCCAAGGTAGCAACTAATGAAATAACCTTTTTTAACATACTAAATTCCCCCCGTTAAATCCTTTATAATTTATTCTTAAAACGTATGTATAGGAATACTAGATGCATAATTAGAGTTGCCAATAAATTTACATTATCATAATTAATTCCATATATAAACAATTTTCCGCGTAAATGAGAGGAGTTTTTATATAAAATATGGTAGACATAACATTTAGTGGGTGTTATTTTAAGATTAATACTTTCTTTAAAATTTAAGCTTTACGAAAGTGGTTGTCCTTTTTGTTTTCTTATAAAAATATGTGTTTTCAGAGGAGAAATGATATGAAAATAAAACCTTTAGTGGCCATCCCCCTTCTTTTATGTTCTTCTTTATTAGGTGCTTGTAACAAGGAGAGTAGCGCAGAAAACAAAGCAATTACAGAAGTAGAAGTAACTACAACAGTTAAGTCATTGACCACTAAAGAATACGGAGAAGTTATAACGACGGATTTGAAAAATCCATCAAAAGAGGACTTTAAAAAAGTAAATATTAAGTTTACGCTAACAGGAATTAACAACATTAAAAAAGAAGAAGTTGAAATGCCCAACTATAAAAAAGCTTTTAATTCTTTAGATAAAGACAAAAATAAACAAGTAGAATATAGATATTGGTACGGAGGAGAAACCGGACAAGAAGATGGAAACAGCAGTATATACAAGAAGGAATTCATCTTATACTCTAAAGGATTAAGTAATAAAGATATTAAAAATGTGTTAGATACCAATAAAATAAAAACTTCCTGGGTTATTAAGGGAGAAAAAAAGAATTTAAAAAATGAATATAGTGCTGCTGAAAACATTAAATTTAAGTAGCTATATAAAAGGGATTGTGCCTAAATAGGTACAATCCCTTTTATTCATAAGTTAGTCATCTTTCATTTAAAACCATACTCAACTAACCCACTCTTCTTCTATAAGATCTTATTATTATTCTGGTTTATGCGGCCTCTTTAAGAGGAATTGACTCTATAAATTGGACATAAATTACATAAAAACAGAAATAATAACATTAACCTAAATAGTAAGGACGGTAGTTGATATATGGTTTATGTCTTTATTTTTTTTATTTTTTTTAATTTAATTGCTTATTTCGTACCAAAAAGATTAACCGCTTATGAAATATACGCTACGTCTTTATATGCTTATGCTTATGGAGTAACAACCGATATGGTTTTAAGTTTACATTACAACCTCTATGGCTATTTTCAACCTGGATTTCAATGGTTAGGACTATTAGCTATAATTATGTATTTTCCGTCAATCAGTTTATTATTTTTAAATTTCTATCCCTTTGACAAAAACCTGAAAAGAAAAATAATTTACATTCTTTTATGGACCGCCTTTTCAGTTATATTTGAGTGGCGAGTAGTCAAGACGGATTTTTTCTATTACAATGGATGGAAATTAATATATTCTACATTAGTATATCCTCTTATTTTTCTAATCCTTGTTATAAATTTAAAGATAATTAGAAGGCTAACCAATAAAAATTAAATTAAGAATAATCATAAACGCATTATTAAACAAGGGTATTCCCAATTATGAGAGATACCCTTGTTTTTTTGATAACAAAACTAAGTGATTCAACAATACGGTTAAAACAATGTAGGTTGAATTTCCTCAATCTCTTCTAGACAACCCATTTGACGAAGAGCTACTATGTTCTTTTCTTTTGCTTTTGTACGTTTCTTTAGGTCTTTAATACCTTTGAATACACCATTCTGTCTCTCTTCATACAATTTAATTGCTACTGCGTCTCCAAGATCAGGTATAGAAATAAACGGAGGAATTAATTCCTTAGTTTCAGGATCGATTAAATAACGATAAGAGTGCGATTTGTAAATATCTACTTTCCCAAACTTAATACCACGTAACTTAGCTTCTAGTACTACGTTCATTGCCGCTCTTGTACGTTTTAAGTTTTTAGCGGCATTTTCTTCTCCATCGCCATCAAGTTGCTTGATTTCTTTATCCATTTCCTCCATACGTTTTTTTGTACCTTCTACATCATACTGAAATTCAAAGATGCTTTCTGTTTTGTAGCGAGATGACATTATAGAAGCATAAAACTCTACAGGTGTATTCAACTTATACCAACCCATTCGAGTAGCATCTAAAACGTATGCAACAGCGTGAGCGCGAGGGAACATATATTTAATTAATTTACAAGACCATATGTACCAATCCGGAACATTGTGATCTAACATTTCTTTCTCCCACTCATCAGCTACACCCTTACCCTTACGTACCGACTCCATAATTTTAAATGCGTGAGACGGAACTAATTCTTTAGCTGTTAGATAACGCATAATGTCATCGCGGCAACCAATTACTTCACGAATTGTACAAGTGCCTTCTTGAATAAGAGTTTGAGCATTCCCGTAGTAAACATCAGTACCGTGTGTTAACCCTGAAAGAGTAATTAAATCAGCAAATGTTTTAGGTTTCGTTTCATTAATTACATCCTGAACAACCCTCGTCCACATTTCCGGTAGTCCTAATGTGCCCGCCTTTACCCCAACTTCTTTTGGACTAAATCCTAATACTTCTTCGGGAGCGTAAAACAACTTCATTACATCTGGATCCGCTGATGGAACATCTCGAGGATCGATGCCTGTATAATCCTTTGCATACCTTAATAAGGTAGGTGCATCGTGTCCTAGTATATCTAATTTCAAAAGATTATCGTGAATAGAATGGAAGTCAAAGTGTGTTGTCTTCCATTCTGCTTTGTCGTTGTTAGCAGGGAATTGAGAAGGCGCTACATCTGTCATATCCATATAATCAGGAAGTACAATAATTCCGCCAGGATGTTGTCCTGTTGAGTTTTTTGCACCTGTTATCTTAGCAGCAATACGGTTAATTTCCGCTTTTGAAATCATTTGTCCGTGGTTATTATAATAACCTTTTACGGAACCAAAAGCAGTTCTATCAGCTACTGTACCTATGGTTCCAGCTCTAAATACATTGTCTTCTCCAAAGAGTACCTTTGTAAAAGCGTGGGCACGACTTTGGTATACAGAGCTGAAATTGAGATCAATGTCCGGCACTTTATCTCCATCAAACCCTAAGAATGTTTCAAACTGAATGTTATGACCATCACTAACTACCGACTCTTGTTTGCACTTAGGGCATACTTTAGGTTTATGCTGCTTCATAGCGGCAATTACTTTTTCTTTATCTTTAACCTCTAGGTTGTCCATAAACGTCTCAATAAAGTAATTAATACCTTCTTCAGTGTATCTATTAGTATCTAGTAAACTACTAAATGAAGGAGGTAAGTCAAATCCAGATAGAATTTCTTCCGTTTTTGTAAAGAATAAATTCCATTGACACTCCTTACACACATAATGTGGTGGTAGCGGATTTACCTCAGTAATTTCAGTCATAGTAGCGGCAAACGAGGAACCTACTGAACCACGTGAACCTACTAAATATCCATCCTCTAAGGATTTCTTTACAAGGTCTCTAGAGATCATATAGATAACCGCGTATCCATTTTCTATAATAGAATCTAACTCTCTTACTAAACGAGATTCCACAAGTTCAGGAAGCGAATTTCCATATTTCTTACGAGCATTTCCCATTGCAAGTTCCCTGAATTTATCATCAATGCCGTCAATCTTTGGCGTAAATAACTTAGGGAATCCCTTGTCATCTAGCGGTATGGGAGAAAGTTCTTCAATACGATCAGCTAATAAATTAGGGTTTGTAATTACAACTTTCTTTGCCTCTTCATCATTTAGATATGGAAAACTGGATAGCATTTCTTTTGTAGTACGAAATGGAGCTGGTCCAAACGGGTATTCCATTTTTCCTTTCCTAAATTCGTGAGGCCTTTTAGGGGGCAACTGAGAGTAAACTAATATATTATGAAGAATAGAATCTTCTTTATCTACATAATGAGCGTGCCCTGTTGCGACTATAAATTTCCCCTTTTCTTTAGCTATTTCATAAACTACTTTCCAAGCATCTACTATATGCTGTTCATCATCTGTTTCCGCTCTTTCGTTATGCCATAAATGCCTTGCTATTTCCGCAGGTTGTATTTCTATGACATCGTATTTATCAATTTCATCAGCTACTACGTAATCTGGTTTACCTAAGGCATTTCTAAACACCTTGCCTTCGTGAGAACCTGAGCTGATAATTAATCCTTCTCGATATTCATTAATGAGATCCCACGTTACAATTGGTCTATTTGAACCTGTAGGACTACCCATTGATGAAAGGTTATGTATATGCGAATGACTTATTATGTTATATATGTTTTTTAAGCCCTTTTTATCTTTTACCCACATTGTAATTTCGTTAGGAAATTCAATTTTGGGATCCATTTCTTTTTTGAAATTCTGCAACTCTTCAGTAGTTACTACCCCTTCGGCTGCTAGCTTCTCAATCATCTTTATTAGTATCCAAGCAGTTGCTTCGGCATCATCGCAGGCTCTATGAGCTTTTTCTAATGGTACACCATATTTTTTAGCTAATGTGCCTAAGCGGTGATTTTTGAAACCTTCTGTATTTATCTTTTGAGATATTTTTAAGGTATCAATAACAATTAGCCTAGGGACCTCTAAATTTTCTCTCATATAAGCAGATTCAAGCATATGCAAATCGAATCCAGCGTTATGAGCGGCTAACATTGCATTACCTATGAATTCATTAAATTCAATTAAGACATCCCGTAAGTCTTCACCAGACTTAGCCAGCATTTCGTCATTAATTCCAGTCAATTTTTCAATAGTGGGATTAACCGATTTTGGAGATTTAATTAATTTTTGAAACCGGTCTACCACTTTACCATTAGATATTTTAGCGGCACCTAGTTCTATTAAGTGATCATTTCTTGCTGATAAGCCAGTTGTCTCAACGTCATAGACAACAATTTCTGAAGTTAACGGTCTGTTCTCATTGTTGTACACCATAACGACATCTGATGCCAATAATGCAGTCATACCGTATATAGCTTTAACTCCTGTTTTTTTAGAAGCAGAATATGCTTCAGGAAAAGCTTGTGCAACACTCACGTCTGTTACAGCAACTGCCTTATGCCCTAATACTTTAGCTGCCTCAAAATATTTTGAAATTGTAACAGCTCCCCGCTTCTCAGTCATAAAGGAGAATGTTTGTAATTCTACTCTATGTTCATCTGATCCATCATCATAAACTTTAGGCGGTATTTTAGGTCCCGCTTTTATTCCATTTTTTAATGGCGTAAAAGTTAACTCCCCTTGTTTAAATCTATTTGGAGCTACACTTCCTTTTAAAATGAGTACTTCGCCAACCTTATAAGTAGGCTCCTTATCACCGAAATAAGAAAAGTACATTGAGGAAGTTTTATCGTATATTGCTCCTTCTATAATAAGAGAATCATTTTTTGTTTTGCGGTAATTTAATTCAATTACTTCGCCTTCAATTGTTATGTTTCTTAGGTTTTTAACATTTCCTAAAAATATATCTAAGATGTTTACTTTTGACATTCTATTTTCATCACCCTTTCTTTTCTTTTATAGCTTTTTAATAATATCATATATACATATAAATTCTTTTATTTTTTACCTAATAATATTTTTTAGCAAAAAACGAAAAAGAGATGGTGCTTTCATATGGTTAAAAAAACAAAATTTGTTTGTAAAGAATGTGGTTATGAGACATATAAAGCCGCAGGGAAATGCTTCGGTTGTGGTACATTTGGCTCCTTAAGGGAAGAGAGCTATTTCACCGGAAAGGAAAAAGAAACAAAGTCAGCAAAAACAATTTCTACAAATAATAAAAAAGCCGTATATTTACACGAAGTAAATGAAGGCTTTGTAGAAAAAGGTTTTTCAAGTGGAATTAGTGAACTAGACAGAGTTTTAGGAGGTCAAATCACTGAAGGCTCTCTTGTATTACTTGGAGGTGATCCAGGTAACGGTAAATCTACATTACTCTCAAAGGTTTCAGATAAGGTATCCCAGTATGAAAATGTGTTTTATGCTTCAGGGGAAGAATCAGAATACCAAATGAAAAAGAGAATGCAAGGTAGAATGAAAATGAGCTCTTCTAACGACAAATTCAAAATATTGTTTTCTCGCAATATAGATGAAATTGAAAAAGAAGCACTTGCTTTTATGCCTAAGCTAATGATTCTTGATTCCATCAATACAATCGGAGATCCTATGATTGCCGGAAACCCTGGAGATATATCACAGGTAAGACACTGTATTAATCGTCTAATGAACTTAGCCAAGGAACAAGGAATAACAATATTTATTATTGTTCAAGTAACTAAAACAGGAGACTTAAAAGGCCCGAAAGAATTAGAGCATATGGTTGATACCGTTCTTTATCTAGAAGGAGAAAAATATAGTGATTTAAGATTGGTTAGATGTAGAAAAAACAGGTTTGGTAGCGATATGGAATTAGGAGTATTTAGAATGGCCGAAGAAGGCTTAATTGAAGTACCTAACCCCTCTGAATACCTTTTGGCTAATCGCCCTGAAGGTTCAAGTGGTTCCGGTGTAGTCTGTATCAGCGATACACGCCCCCTCTTAATTGAAGTGCAAGCTTTAGTTTCCGCACCCGTTGTCCCCGGTACAAACCCTCGACGTACCGCTAAAGGTTTTTCCCGTAATAATTTAAGTATTTTAACAGCCGTATTAGAAAGAAAATGCAATGCCCGCGAATTATCAGCTAAAGACATTTACGTTAATGTAGTTGGTGGAATGGATGTTGAAGAGCCAGGAGCAGACTTAGGAGTTGCAATGACCATTTATTCATCAAATGTAAATAAAGTAATTGATTCTTCTACTGTAATGATTGGTGAAGTGGGACTAGCTGGTGAAGTAAGACCTGTTTCTAGGATTGAACAGCTTGTTAGAGAGGTTTATCGTGTGGGTTTTAAGCAGGTTATTGTTCCAATGGGTTCTTATGAGCAATTAAAAAAACTTCAAACTGAGGAATTTCTTATTACTCCTGTTCGGAATTTAAACGACTGCATTAATGTATTATTCAAATAAAAAATCTCCAGTGAAAAAGATCTAATGTTAGATCTTTTTTATTTACAATCTTACTATCGTTTAACCTAATTGAAGAATAGTTTGCACAGAATCCTGCTTTTCTTTAGAACGTTCAATTAACTTGTATTCTATAGAAGAATGCAAACTCTTAGTTGGTAAAGATTCGGCCATTATTGGTTCCTTCAAAGTTTGTTTTACAGGTTTGTTATCTAATGCGTCCATTAAATCCCCGACCGTATGACCAAATTTATTTGTATTTAGAATCTCATTTGGACACCCTTGTATGTTTAAATGTCCAAAATGACTTTCCGCTTGTTCTTTTGTTTTTTCTATATAGATTAGTTCCTCTTTTGAGTAATTCCATTCTATATCAAACAATTCTTTAAATAGTCTTTGCTTATACCTGAAGCCTTTTGCTTCAAAAAAATTTTCTAATTTCTTTTTATCATCTATTGCATCTCCTAACCTTTCAGTATGTCCGAGGAGTTCTCTTGCATAAAATTTAACCCCATTCTCCGGCCATTCCTTCCGGTTTCCCTTGTTAGAAGTCCACCTAAGTTCGTTTTTATCAACTTCTAATTCCATCCAAAAATCTTTTTCTTCAAACCTTACCTTCTCCCCCATATTTTCACTTCCTTTATTCAATCTTTGTATTTAAATACTATTAAATATTCAAATTTGAAAATTAGAATATGTATGAATTAAATTAATTGTTATGTATGTTATGAGTCTTTTTTAATTTTTTAACTTTGCTAAGTAGAAGCATTATTGAACCAGCATTATCCGTTTTCACGTCATTATTAGAAATCGGAGTAGTGTAATCCAAAATATAATCTTCGTCTCCTACATCAAACTTTGTAACTGTCGCAATATACTGTGGACCTTGTCCTTCCCCTTTTACCAATACGGAAAGACCATATGAATTTTCAAAGCGAAAAACAAAGTGCTTTCCAAAGTCTACGATTTTATCAATGACTATATTGTTTTTTAAATGACCTACTATTTCTCTTAAATTCCCACCTGTGTTATCCATTTCTTCCAACCTTTCTTCTGAAAACTCCTTTATATATATACCACCTTTTAATATAATTTGGTAAAAAAAATATAAGCACTTCAAAATAGAAAAAAAGCGGCTTATTAAACCGCTTTATAACATTCGTTATGTTTTCGACAACTACATATTGACTATTAATTCCCCAGTTTCTTTGCTTGCTCTTGCATTATAGCTTGAAACAGTTTTTTTCTATCGGCTTCTGTAAAGTTTATAAATCTTACAGCATAGAAGTACTTACCAGAGCGTTGACTATTTCTTCTTATAAACAATGCTTTTCTTTCGAACTTAATTTTATTTACTTGGAACAATAGGATAGCCCATTCAAAGGTAAATTCATAATTAGCCTCAAAACTCAATCCTGTAGCACTTATATCTTTAATCATTGCCGCTTCTTTGCCGCCTGAATGAATAACTGTTACATCTTCATCTGATAATTCTAGACGATAAAACTCACGTTTATTTTCCATATGCATCCCTCCAATCCCTAGGATTATAATAGATTTTTTCTAGTATGAGAAATGTTTTCCATAGTTTTTTCTTGTGTTTTCATTGAGCATAAGTAGTATATCTGCATAGGAGGTGGAGTACCTTTGACTAAGCAAAAAGAGTGGCCAAAAGAGCTGGTTTTTATTGAACTAAATAGCGGCAAATTTGAGTTTTTTAATATCGAATTGATTAAGTTAGGTTATAACAATTTTCAAGTCGTTTTCCATCAAGGCAAATTTAATAACAAGGGTAGAAACGTTGTTCAACGCTTTACGGGCGAAGATGCCTATTTAAAAGCAAAAAAAATAGCGTATAACAAATTCTATGAAATTAAATCTGAAGGTTATATCCGAAAGGAAAAGATGGAGGAAGCAATACTAAATGCGGTTAAACAAGAGCAAAAAGTTGATAACGAGAAAAAATTCAAAAAGAAAAACAATACATATAAACAAAACAAAAAACAGTGTGTATGCGATTTATGTAAACAGCCTATCCACTTCAGTTTATATGAAAAAATAAACACCTGGGGACGATTTGAAGGAAATTGGGATCATAGCGAAAAGAGTCCTTTATATAAAAAAGTTGTATGCTTGGATTGCCAAATTGATAAAGGTATATTCCAAAGACGCATTGACCAGTCATTCAGCTTGTAATGAACATTTCATATTTTTCCTTTGCAAAGAGAGGTGTTGTTTATGACCGGAAATAAAATTACTAAGAAAAATCTTATTTATAGAAGTATATTTGTTGTTTTTTCTGCTGTAATTTTAGTGTTTGTTTGGAATCATTTTTTTAACAAACCTAATTCACCAGCAACGAAGTCAAACAACAAAGAAACTATTACCACAACGATAAAAACCACGTCTAAAGCTCCTAAGGAACCAATTAACGTACTATCTATAGGAATACCGCCTTTTAAGAGCGACGATTACGCCAAATTCCAAGAAACATCTATTGAAAAGCTATTAAAACTTAATAAACCTTCATTTATAATCATTAACAAAGATTATATGAAGAGTGAAAACGAAAAGTTATTTATCGACTTAGCTAAAAAACATCATACTGTTCTGTTTTACGGGGAAGAAATAGAGGCAGAAGGTGTGGTTTCTTACCTTAACGGCATAGTTCCTGTAGTTCCTATTGAATCTTCCAACCCATTAAAATTTCAAGCCTACGGGGTTACTACATTAGATGATAATTTAATTCCGATCTTTGTCTCTGTTACTACTGACCAAAAAGATTTAAATGAGAAATCTTTTAAAGAAGCAATTAAACAAGTAGCAGAAAAAACGAATTAGCAGCTTATTGCTGCTTTTTTTCATAATAAAAGACGTGCATAAACACGTCCTGACTTGAAAAGATATTTCACAAACTCCATATGTATGTATTAAATAATAACGTTATGTATGTACTAAATTGCTCATTTTAAATTAACGATATGTAGTGCCATTCATTAGGTATATTTCTTCCTTATCCATTTTCTCGTCAAAGACCTTTTTGTTTATCATCCATAATTCATCATCTGTTTGTTCTATACGACGTACATCAAATACGTATCTTTGAGTTTCCCTTTTCCAGGTTACCGGACATTTATTACCTAGAAAAATAACAAATCCTTTTGGTTCCTCTATATATTCATTAACTCGGATGCTACTAATTTGTGCCACCTATTCTTTCCTCCTTAGTTCCTGTTTTTCTTCTCTAATCTGTAAATATATTACCATATACTACTTTTTTTAATCAATCATTTTTTACTATATTTTTAAAATGGGGTAAAAAAATAAAGTGTGGAGTTAATGTCTTCTCCAAATGGCAAATTTTAGATCCTTTGTCCAAGACATATCTTCCTCATTTTTAGGTAAAAATTCTGTTTCTTTAAATATATCAATTGCATCTCTAGGATTACCCATAACATTTTTTATAATTCCGTATTCTCTTAATACTTTTATTTCGCTTTCCTTGAATAGAAAGGATCCATAAGCTGTCCTGCTAAACTTTATAATTCCGTACCTTTCTAAATCCTTTGCCCATTCACTTATTTTTTCGGAGGTTGTATTTAAATGCTCAGCAATTTCTTTTGGCTTTTTACTAGCTTTTTCTTCGTAATAAAACATTGTTGCCGCCTCCCTTCTTTTGAATTTTACTTTAACAAGGTGGCTTATAAATAAAATTTCCAAAAAAAGTACATATTTTCTCAATTTCGTTTATAAAAATATAGATATTATTTTATTTATAGACAGCGAGGTGAAAGATATGAAATATAAAGATTTTAAAAGGAAACCGAATGTCAAAAAGCAGAATTTTTTACTCAAACCAAACATTAATAAAGTACTGGTAATTAGTATGGCACTTTCTATATCTGTTCCATTAACATTGGTCAACGAAGTAGTCTATGCTGCTACGAAACAAATATCAGTTTCCTTCCCTACTAGTACCTCACAAAAACAGTCTAAGGTTGTTACGCTGCCTTCTGACTTTGATTCTGTAAGTTCCGCTACTGTAGACACCGGAGATGTTTCTTATGAAATAGACGGAAATCAGATGACAGTTAATGTTGATAATGGAACTTATGTCAGTAGAGATTCCTACACCAACCCTCAAGCGGAAGAAAAACAAGTAGATACAATGCAATATAACTCTACTAGTACTTTTCCAAATACTTATGCTTATAGTGATTACGATGGGTTTTCGGGCACACTAAATGCTTTCGGCGCACCGTATGTAACAAGCGGAAGTTATATAACCGGCGCAAGTAAAACTGTTACTGACAAACAAACTAGCGTAAGTACTTCAAACTTTCCTGCAACAATTACCTATGACAAAGACGGATACACGGGAACCTTATCAAAGTCGGGAACACCTACTAAAAGTGTCACAAATGGTGAAGACCTCCCCGCTGAGGATAAGAATGTAACAGAAAGCTTAACAAGCAACACAAATAGTTTTCCTTCTACTATTAGTTACAATAAAGATGGATTTTCTGGAACTCTTACTGGAGGAACTCCTTATGTAATTAGCGGGAGCTACACACCTAAGCAAACTAAAGTAGTTAACGATACTAAAACAGGAACAGACCTTAGTGCTATTCCAGACAGCATTGAATACTCAGATGCTAATGGTTATGTAGGAACTCTTACCAAGAATGCTGATACGATCATTAAAGATGTAGAAACTCCAAATTATAAAACTGATACAACAGTAGGTATAAGCAAAAATGAAGCTCCAAGCTATCAACCTACTTCTCTAGGCTACTGGACAAACACTGCTGTTACTTCTGGAGTGGATTATATTAATGTATGGTCAGTAGATAAAAACGACTGGAGTATGGGTTATTATGTTAAAGACTCTAATGACTCCACAGCTTGTAATGAGTGGGCTAGTATTTCTGGGAAATCCCCAAACTGGAATTGTTTATACACTTGGTGGGATTACTATGATAATCACGGAGGAAATACAACTTTTGATATAAACAGACATACTTTTTATAAAACAACTGCTTATGCTAAGACTTGGGTATGGACAAAAATAGACCGTACTTATACTCAAACATATTCAGGCACAGTAACAAAAGCAGCTTCAAAGAAATCTGTGTCTGTTACTAATAAAAGCTATGTAGATGTAGCGGACATACCTGACACAATTCCATACTCTGACGCTTCAGGTTACACAGCTAC
>Ga0209463_1000122_pt1 | contig 70794 bp, 63 predicted proteins | sample AgamicMgSfrz_FD_187169 | JGI IMG/M metagenome (GOLD analysis project Ga0209463, IMG submission 187169) | Agave microbial communities from Guanajuato, Mexico - Mg.Sf.rz (SPAdes) (version 2) | ecosystem: Host-associated > Plants > Phyllosphere > Phylloplane/Leaf | place: Guanajuato, Mexico... | reverse complement strand
CCGAAGGCGCAACGGCGGTGCCCAGCGCGCCGGCAACAAACAGCAGCGCCAGACTGCGCAAAGTCATACGGCGGCCAAAGCGATCGGAAACAAATCCGCTAAGGAAAGAGCCCAGCGCCGCGCCGAAAATGAGCGATGAAGCGACCAGCCCTTCAGTGAAAGAGTTGAGCCCCAGGCCGCCTTGTGAAGGCGCGCTGGTCATAAAGGGCAACGCGCCGGAAATGATGCCGGTATCGTAGCCGTAAGCGAGCGCGCCCATGGTGGCCACCAGCACCACAATAAAGATGCGCTGTCTGACGGACGCTTTGGTTTCTGTTTGATCAGCGGGATGCTGGTCGGATGGATAATCGGTCATATCGCTCCCTGTTATCGGTTTTGTAATAATTTGCGCAGATGTTACTTACTGAATTTAAAGCGTTTTAGCTGGTTAAAATTGAGAAAGGTAAAGATAAGTTTAGACAGGCTTCGCTGAGATCGCCTGTTTTCGTGATGAGAATCACACTGAAAAGGGATTCATATGGAAAAGCATCAGCCAGGGGTGGTGAAAATGTACGCTAAAAGTAACGACGAAAGGTGCGATTAACGGGGTTAGCAAGGCACGGAATACGTATCAACAGGCGAGCAATAGCGATTCAACTTGCTAATAACTATAGCGCTTGTCGAGTCAGACGCTGTTAAGCGTTCTGCTTCCCTGCAAGAAATCGAGGAAAAGAGGATGAGTGATATTATCTGGCCGGAAGGCTATCTGCCGGGCACCACGGACAACGCGGTTTCTAACGAAATTACCGTAGCCAATCTGAGCGCCGCCGACGTATGGGCGCAGCTAATCGATACCCGCGCCTGGCCGAGCTACTACAGCAACGCCAGCGACATCCGTTTTCATGATAACAGCGGCCCGCTGCTGAATGCGGGCGCGCGTTTCCGCTTTACTACCTTTGGTTTTGCGGTTGAGGCGGAAGTGACGGAATTTGTTCCGCCGCAGCCGGGACAGCCTGCACGCATCGCCTGGCATGGCTGGGTAGAAGGCAATGCGGAGGAGCGCCTTGATGTGCATCACGCCTGGCTGTTTGAAGATTTAAGCGGCGGCCGCGTGCGCATCCTGACGCAGGAAACCCAGAACGGCAAACCGGCGCAGGAGCTGGCGCGCACGCGGCCAAATCCGATGCTCAACGCGCATCAGGAGTGGATTGACGGGCTGGCATCGGCGGCGAAATTTAAATCTGCTTCGGCACCAACAGCGTAATAGCAATAAACGACAGCACGCAGAAAGCGGCGTTCACCAGTAATCCTGCGGTTGCGGCGCTGGCCGCGCCCAGCGGCAGCATGGCGGCATAGACCGAAGCGGAAATCGCAATGCCGAACGCGCCGCCCAGCGAACTGGCCATTTTATAAATGCCGGACGCCACGCCGACCTTATCTTCCGGCGCGCTGGAGATGGCGGTATCGGTAGAGGGCGTGGCATAAAAGCCCAGGCCCAGCCCATACAGAATATAGCCAATAAACACCACCGCCAGATAGAACCGATCGGGGAGCTGCGTTAACGCCATTAACGCCACGCCGCTGCCGGTCATTGCCGTTCCCCAGAGCATCGGTTTACGCGCGCCGACTTTCTGCAACAGCCGTTCCCCTACCCGAATCATCGCCAGCACCGCAACCAGATAGCCAACCGTCAACATACCTGACTGAAAGGCGCTAAAGCCGCGTCCCTGCTGCACATAGATGCTGGCGACAATCAGCGTCCCGGCCACCGCATTCAGCAGAAAATTAGAAAGTGTCGCCCCGCTGTAGGCCCGCTGTTTAAACAGCGCGAAATCGATAAAGCTGGCGCTCTGTTTACGCCGCGCGCCGCGAAAAAAGAGCAGCGCCGCCAGGACAAATATCCCGCCGGGGATCAGGATGACGCTGCTCATCCAGCCAAAGGCGTTACCTTTAGTGATGGTCCAGTTCAGGCAGATCAGCATAATGACAAAGGTAAACAGGCCGGAATAATCAAAGCGATGCGTAGCGCTGGCGGCAACTTTGCTTTCCGGCGTGCCGCGTATCAGCAGCAGCCCCGCTATCGCGCAGCAAATCGACAGAATAAATACCCATCGCCAGCCGAAACAGGTCGCTATCGCCCCACCCGCCAGCGAGCAAAGCCCGGAACCGCCCCAGGAGCCGATCGACCAATAGCTGAGCGCCCGCTGCCGCGCCGCATCCTGATAATAGGTTTTTATCAGCGCTAAGGTGGCGGGCATAATACAGGCGGCGGACAGCCCCTGGATAATACGACCCACGGCAAACAGCAGGCTATTTTGCGCGATGACCAGGCACAGACAGCCAGCGATACTTAATGCAAAACCAAGCCGGGTGAACTTTACCCGCCCCAGGCGATCGGCCAGGCCGCCAGCCACCACAATAAAACAGCCGGAAAATAAGCCAGTCAGGCTGATCGCTAAATTAAGCGAGCCCAGCGGAATAGCCACATCCTGTTGAATAGCCGGAACGATATTAACGACCGACTGCGCAAACAGCCAGAACGTCAGCACGCCAGCCATAATGCCGAGAATTAAGCGACCGCCTCCCTGAAATTCAGCGGACGCAACATCATTAATTTCTGTTGTGGACATTGTGATTCCCTTCATCTGTTAGCCAGCCGGTTATTCTTTTGCCCGGCGACTCGCCGTGCAAAATAAAGCGCAACCGGCGGCGTTAATTTAAAAAACGTTCGGCAAGCTGGCTGAAAAATATTGCACCTGGCACGATTAACGCATCATTAAAATCGTAGCCGGGATGATGAACCCGACACCGTTCAGGTTCATCGCCTGCGCCGAGGAACAGATAGCTGCCGTGCGGGTTTTCCTCCAGCATAAAGGCGAAATCTTCGCTGCCCATCACCGGCGCGGTATCCGTACAGATCATCTCATCGCTCACCATCTCGCGGGCAACCTCAATGGCGAAGGCGGTTGCAGCAGCATCGTTCACCAGCACCGGGCTGCCGTTGATATGGTCAATCCTCACCTCTGCACCAAAGCTTTGCGCCTGGGCGCGGGCGATGTCGCTGATGCGCTGCAATAACTGCTGACGAATATCATTATCCAGCGCGCGTACGCTCAGCTTCAGTAGCGCGCGTTCGTTGATGATATTCGGCGCCTCGCCTGAACAAAGACTACCGACGGTGACCACGGCGGGCGCAAAAGGCGAAACGTTACGCGACACAATGGTCTGCAGAGCGACGACGATATGGCAGGCCACCAGCGTGGCGTCGATGGCGGTTTCAGGAAAAGCGCCGTGGCCGCCTTTGCCGATAACCTCAATATGCAGCGTATCGGACGAGGCCATCATCGCACCGGTTTTAAAATGGAAGTGGCCCTGTTTGATGCCCGGCATGTTGTGCAGCGCGTAAATCGCATCGCAGGGAAAGCGTCGAAACAGCCCATCCTCCAGCATCAGCCGGCCGCCATACAGCAGCTCTTCGCCCGGCTGGAAGATCAGATGCAGCGTTCCGTTAAAGTTTCGCGTTTTCGCCAGATATTCCGCCGCACACAGCAGCGTTACCGTATGGCCGTCGTGTCCGCAGCCATGAAATTTGCCGTTGATGGTACTGCGCCAGGCTTTGTCGCCCTGCTCCTGCATCGGCAACGCATCCATATCCGCTCGCAGCCCCAGCGTTTTGTTACCGTTGCCCACTTTCAGCGTGCCGACGACGCCGGTTTTCGCCATACCGCGATCCACCTGATAGCCCCAGCTCTGTAGTTTTTCGGCGATAATATCGCTGGTGCGCCGCTCCTCCAGTCCGATTTCAGGATGCTGATGCAGATCGCGCCGCAGCGCGGTAAACAATGCCCGGTTATTTATAATATGTTGAAATTTTGCGTTCATAGCCCGCCTCAATAAAGGTCATCTTATCTGACTAATAAAATCATTCCGCAAGCCACTCTCTCTTATTTTGATGATTTAAAATGCGCGCTTTTTCACATAAAAATAAAAGCGACTGATATAAACAATAATTAACGACAACGGACATTTATTCAAAAGCAATATTCATGTTAATAACTTTTGCACCGTTATTTATTCCCTCACTAATAAATCAGCACATTTAAAGGGTTTCTGGTTACCGGATCGGTTATAAGCTATTTCAGCGTTGGCAATATTTTCTGGGTGAATAACAGATTGCGTTCGTCATATTAATCACGCTGCATTAGCCGTCACTTTATAAATGATTTTATGAAAATAAGTTACCCGATAAAGATAAACAGGTTAGCCAATGCGCTATTTATTATTTTTAATTACGCCAGCTGTTTTTGCCGAAGCCGCTAACCGCAACAATGAACGGGAATATTATCGTCAGGATATTAAAAAACCACGGCGACCAGCCTCAAGCCTGCCGCCGTGGAGAGAGACAACGCGCTGCTTACGCCAGTTTATCGAAATCAGTGGCATCGTGACGCTCGGCCAGCTGCCGATCGCCCCATGTACGGTTAACGATGCGTCCGCGCTGTACCGCCGGACGCTCGCCGATCTCCTGCGCCCAGCGCTGAAGGTTTTTATACGACGCGACATCCAAAAATTCCGCCGCCTCATACAGCCCGCCCTGCACCAGCACGCCATACCACGGCCAGATAGCGATATCGGCAATGCTGTATTCGTCGCCGGCAATATAGCGGTGTTCGGCCAGTTGACGATCCAGCACGTCCAGCTGACGTTTGGCTTCCATAGCGAAGCGGTTAATGGCGTATTCGATTTTTTCCGGCGCGTAGTGATAAAAATGGCCTAAACCGCCGCCCAGATACGGCGCCGATCCCTGCAGCCAGAACAGCCAGTTCAGGGTTTCCGTGCGCGCAGCGCGATCCTGCGGCAGGAAATGGCCGAATTTTTCCGCCAGGTAAAGCAGGATATTGCCTGATTCAAACACCCGTACCGCCGGATCTTCAGAGCGATCGAGCAGCGCCGGAATTTTGGAATTTGGGTTAACGGCAACAAAGCCGCTGGAGAACTGATCGCCCTCGCCGATACGAATCAGATGCGCATCATATTCCGCGCCGCTTTCGCCCAGCGCCAGCAGCTCCTCCAGCAGAATAGTGACTTTCTGCCCGTTCGGGGTTCCCATGGAATAGAGCTGAAGCGGATGCTTGCCAACCGGCAGCGTCGCTTCGTGCGTCGCTCCGGCAATGGGACGATTTGTTTTCGACCAGCTGCCCGCACCCTGTTGATCCCATTTCCAGACCTTCGGCGGCTGATAATTGTTCTCTGACATAATGTGGTGTCCTTAATAAAAGTGATGAGACGACGCACTGCATTTCGTTCTGGAGTGTAGCAGCTGGCATTGAACAAACTTAACCGTGCTGGCTTTGCTGACATCCAGCCTGTCAATATGACAAACCCCTGTCATTTTGACCTTACCTGATGACCTCAAAATGACAGTCTCGCTTTTTTAAATGCCAGTTATTCAACAGGTTAATTCTGGCATACCGTTTGCAAAAGAGGAGACAGCCCGTCTTACAGAGCGGCAGTAAATGAAAATAATTGGCCGGTAATGAAAAAATGAACCATGTAGAAAGCGGTGCAGGACGATTTGCCCAACGCGATTAAGCACCGCGCAGGATTATGGCTTTTTCTTCGGCTGGTATTTTTTCGGGAGCGGCGGAACCGGGCGCTTATCATCAATCAAATGGCGAATCGCCAGCACCGGGTGGTGCCAGAGCATCCTCGGCCCGGCCCAGCGCATGATTTGCTTCATCTCCTCGCGCTTCGCGGGCTGATAGCAATGAATCGGACACTGTTTGCAGGCGGGCTTTTCTTCGCCGAAGGCGCAGCGGTCAAGGCGTTTAACCGCATAACGGTATAACGCCTGGTAGCGCTCCGGCTCAGGTTCAGCCTGCGGGCAACCGGCTTTATACAGTGCGATCATTTTTTCAATGGTGCGCTTTTCTCTCTGAATGCGTTTACCTGACATAACGGGGTTCTGAAATCATCTTACTGTGAACGAGCGGATTTGTTGCGATTGGATATTTTTACAGCAAACAGACAGCGCAGATATTAATTATGATCAACAGACCTTTCTTAACCAGCAAACAGCGCTAAACACGCCTCAGGCTGTCAGTCCGTTTGACGCTAAGCAGCACGTTCACTTAAAACAAAAAAAACAAGATATTCAAAAGTTTAATGTGTATTCACATATGCTCTTTGCCGCTGATCGTCAGATCTCTAAATGATGCCGCCCGCCTTTACTAAAAAAATATTAAGAGAAAATTTGCCTTTATCCACATAGTAACTAAGGTTTATTAAGTGGGTATGTGATAACTCCACTTAATAACCCGTTATTTCTGACAAGTACCAGAAGGATAATCATTATTTAGTTTCACTCGTTTATATAAATAGCCCCTGTTCTGAAACTATCAGAAGACAATTCATACATCATACTCTTTGCCTGCGAATTAAATAAACGGGCAAGTAAGCGGATATTATGATTAAAATTATGGATGCGAGTTATGGCTGTTTTAAGTAGTTCCAGGAAAAAACTTACCGTTCAGGTTGCACTGGCGCTGCTGCCGGTTTCTGTTTGCGCGGCTGACGTAGAAATTGCCGACGGCGATAAAGTTTCTGCCATTCTGGCGGATAGCCGACCGGGCACCGCCTCCGCGCCAACCGTTATATTCAGCAATGATAATATTCTGGTTAACGGCAGCGTAGCGATCGATAGCAGTAATATTACACCGGAACAGGCTGAATATATTGTTCATGCCTATGGTCGCACCATCGATTTGGGCCAGGGAAGCCATGTTCTTTCAAAAAATAGCGCAAATCTGTTAACGGCCGAAGCGGGCGGTTTAATTCGCGGAACTGATATTAATATTACCGCGACCGATAATAATTACGGCCAGACAATGGGCCAGATGTATGGCATTAACGCTATTTCATCATCCGAATCCGCAGAAAATAAACTTATCGATCTTTCAGGCATGGCGCGCGTTATCGTGAATAACTTCTCCGGTAACGCTACCGGTATCTCCGCTCACTGCACAACAGCAGCCGACTGTAATAACAGCCAGAGCATTAATATTCAGTTTGATGATCTGGGCGTTAATGTTATCGCCGCGGGTGAAGCAAAAGGCGTTGAAGCCATCGGCCAGAATATTGCCACGGGCGATGCCTCTGTTGTGGTTAACAGCAATAGCAAAAACGTTAACGTACAGGGGCTGGTCGCCGCTGGCGGCAGCATCACCGCCACCGGCTATACCGATCTTTCCGTTTCCGGCAACGGCGCGCTGACCGCCATCTCTGCCAGCAGCCCTTCTGCTTCAGGCCTGGCGAATATCGATTTGCAGGGCGGCGCCTCGTTGACGCTGGTCAGAGACCAGAACAACACGCACGGCATTAATGGCGTGTTAGCCGCCGACGGCGCAAGCGTGCGGCTGAGCGACAGCTGGCTAACGCTCTATAGCGACGCCAGCGTGAGTGAAACCGATCGTTTTGTCACGGCAAAAAATAGCCGTGACGATGTCGCTTCTACCATTGTGGTCGACGGCCAGCTTAATGTCGCCGTAAGCGAAGATTCACCTTTGTCGGATTCCCTGATTTACGTAGGCGCCGAAGGCAACAGCAGCATTAATCTGAACGGCAGCACGACCTTAGGCGATCTGCGCAATGCGGACAATGCAACCGCATTTTATGCGCGTGACGGCGGCCAGATCGCGCTCAACGATCAACAGGTTAAGGCGTGGGGTGCGGTGACGGCGGATAACGGAACTATCGATCTGCGCACCGCCGATAGCTCTTATCTCTATAGCACTCTCTCCACACTGAACAGCGGTACGACGAACCTGGCGTTGAACGGCGCCAGCAGCGTATGGGATATGACAGGCAGCTCGTCGCTGACTAATTTGCAGCTCAACGGCGGCACCATTAACTTCCTTAACGATTCCGGGACAGCCTTTAAAACGCTGACGGTGAACGGTAACTACAGCGGCAACGGCGGTACGCTGGTGATGAACGTGACGCTGAACAGCGATGATGATTCGCCCAGCGATCGGATGTTTGTGACCGGCAATACCAGCGGCAGCACAACGGTAAAATTCAATCACACATATGGCCACGGCGATCATACCAATATGGGGATAGAGCTGATCACCGTGGGCGGCGCATCCGACGGGCAATTTACCCAGGATCGACGCCTGGGCATCGGGTTGTATGAATACGCTTTGGTGCAGAAAGGTAAAAACTGGTATTTGAGCAACAGCCTGGCGGATGTGGAAGATGATGGCGCAGCATCGGCGCCTGCGACGGATAATCCTGACGCCGGAAACAACAGCGACCCGAATGGTTCCGGCGACAGCGGAAATACCGGCGGATCGAACGGTTCCGGCGAGACCGGAAATACCGATGAATCAAACGGTTCCGGTAATGGCGATACCCCGAACGAGGCCGGTAATGCTGGCGAATCAGGCAACAGCGGTAATGCCGATGATTCCAACGACTCTGGCGACAACGTCAACGGCGGTGGTTCCAACGGCTCTGGCGACAACGGCAATACCGGTGGTTCCAGCGGCTCTGGCGACAACGGCAATACCGGTGGTTCCAGCGGCTCTGACAGCAATCCCGGTAACCCTGGACGCTATGACTATACCAAAGTGTATCGCCCGGAAAGCGGCAGCTATATCGCCAACATAACCGCGGCCAATACGCTGTTTCTGACCCGTCTGCATGATCGGCAGGGCGAACATGAGTATGTCGATTACGCGACCGGCGAACGTCACTCCACCACATTGTGGATGCGCAATACGGGTTCGCACAGCCGCTTCGAAGAGGCTGGCGGCCAGCTAATCAGCCGCAGCAACAGCTATGTCTTACAGCTTGGCGGCGACGTGGCGCACTGGAGCAGCAACGCGCGCGACGGCGGACGGCTTGGCGTCATGGCGGGTTATGGCCATAACCACAACAAATCGCGCTCTCAGGTTACCGGCTATACCTCACGCGGCCAGGTAAATGGCTACAGCGTCGGACTCTACGGCACCTGGTTTGCTGATGAAGCCACGCGCACCGGCGCCTGGGTTGACAGCTGGGTTCAGTACAGCTGGTTCCATAATGAAGTATCCGGCCATCAGATGCGCGAGGAGAAATATCACGCCGACGGCGTTACCGCCTCGCTGGAAGCAGGCTATGCGCTCCCAATCGGCACCACCGCGAAATTCAGCTACTGGCTGGAGCCGCGTGCACAGGCGGTATGGATGAATGTGCAGGCGGATTCGCTGGTAGAAGATCAGGGTACACACGTTAGCAGCAGCGGTTCCGGCAATGTGATGACACAACTGGGTATGCGCGCCTGGATGAAGGGCAAGCCGGAAAAAGGCATGGCGGACAGCTTCCGACCCTACGTTGAAGCCAACTGGATTCATCACACCCGCGCATTTGGCGTGCGTATGAACGGCGAAAGCAACACCATGACTGGCAGCCGGAATCTGGCGGAAGCGCGCATCGGTGCCGAAGGAGAAATTAGCAGCCGCCTGGCGCTGTGGGCCGATGTCGGTCAGCGGACAGGTCAGCACAAGTACAGCGACACACGCGGTACGCTGGGCGTGAAATACCAGTTCTGATAAGAAACCGGGTTGCAGGTTACAGATTGCAGATTGCAGATTGCAGATTGCAGATTGCAGATTGCAGATTGCAGATTGCAGATTGCAGATTGCAGATTGCAGATTGCAGATTGCAGAGTAAGGTAACCTCTGAAGGCAGCGATGCGTAAAGCATCGCGCCCTCTTTATTCTGGTGTTTTCAATGTCAGTTTAAAGCTCATGATGCTATCCCCTGCGTTTCGATAGCGCGCTTCATCATCCTTCGCGGCTTGTGAGCCACAACAATGTCTCGGTACCAGATTTGCGATGTATTAACGTTAGTCAGTTTACCCAAATGCAAGAATGCTTCAGATAATACATCCAATGGCTGGCTGGATATATTAATACCACCCGATACTTTGGAGGTATTTTCAGTGATGACATCGTCCATGTTAATGCCCTTACCACATAATATATTACATATATTTTATATACCAGCTATACAGATTGCGTATTTCCTGAATAGTTAACGGCTCAGGTGGATGGCTATTGATTTCTTTATCTAATTTACTTCTGGAGAAATCCCATACTCCTTCAGCAAAAGGACGGTTAGGGCTAATACCTCTTTCATATTTACGATCTATCAGCGTAACAGGTTCTCCTTGCTTAACGTTAACGCCGGAAATTTCACCTGTTAAGTAAAGAATATCCAGCGCTGAGAGATTACATCCCCCGGTACAATGGAATACCTCGAAATTATGATTCAGATTCGAACGTAATGTTAAAGAGCAGGCATCCTGAGTCAGCCGGTCGATAGTGATTAAATCTGGTTTTCCATCACCATTAATATTTATTGTGACTTCTTTATGGCCAGCCTGCGCAACTGCCCACATGGCCTCTTGAAACATGTAAAAACCAAAACCATTGTGATGCGTCCAGGCAGTATATCTATGCCCCGTCACAACACTGGGTCGGAAAATAGTGACAGGCAGACCATGGCGCAAATAAAGTAAATGTAATGCTTGCTCAGCGCTCCACTTGGTCAACTGATAGCTATTCGTTACCTCACTATAACTATGTAACTCTTCTTCAACTCGCCCACCAGCCATACCAGCTACATAAGCAGTAGAGACATAATAGAAACGTCGGCAAGAGGGAGAGTACGCATTGATTAACTCATACAGTCTTGTGGTGTTTCCGACATTAAACTCAAATGACTGGCAGACCCGATTGGTGGAATAGGCCATTTCCGCAGCGACATGCCAAACTTCCGTAATGGAAGACAACGTATCTTTAGATAACGAATTATTTAGTTGCGAAAAATCAACGTTAACCACTTCAAAATGGCTTTTTAACGCACCCTGTATATCTAAATCAAAACCTTCAGCGGCAAATTTAACTTTTTCAATAGTCCGTTTCCCGTCTGCGTCGTTACGTGAAATAGCTATAACATATAACCCTCGGGCTAAAAGATTAGCCGCCAGTGCGCTACCAACGAAGCCTGTAGCGCCAGTAATTAAAACTCGATACATTTTTTACTTATTCCTTTAGCCTAAAATTAGCGGACAGTTCTAACTCAATAACTTTGTTATAAATAATATTTTCAAAGCTCGATAATAAGCTCATCTACTTTTAAACCTACATGGCGTCCTGACTCAGTACCAAAACCCAATATTTTTTCGCCAGCTTTTAATTCAGTAACATTAAGCGGTTTAGATTCATCAGAAAATATACGAACATGCCAGTCATCCTGCATAATAATATTGGCTTTACGATTTCGTGGAAACGTTGCTTCAATTAACAGTAAGGGGCGTATTTCCGTTTTAGTGCGGCCTACATACACCTGCGGGGTTCACCACGAGTATTGACTGTAGTCAATTGACTGCCCGCCCTTAATTCGCTTATATAACTTGTTCGGTTATTAGACTGAAAAATATAGCTGTGAATAGAGGCAGCGTTAATACGGAAAGGACGCAGCTCCATATAGGGTAAGTAAAAGACTTCAGGGCAACATAATATTCCTCCTGTTGACGTTGATCCGACAAGAATATCCTCATCCGGGTTAAAGATATAAGTGGTATCAATGCAGGAACGATAACCTAAACCAAGATGGGTAATGCGATCGACTACTCCCACCTGAATATCTATTTTAGACGTAGCCTGTGCATCAATCTTTTGTGCAAAGCGATCAAATTGCTCCATGGTAATAAAACCAACCAGCACGCCATCGCTGCCCATTTCAAGTACACCTAAAGCAATAACGGCATCTTCTACACACGTACGCAGACTCGTTTTATAACCGGCCTCACGAACAAGTATTAATACTGTCTTACTAGTGCTGGAAATCACCCCAACAAGAATTTTCCCATCCACAGCGGTAGAGGTGATTTTTTACTAAAATTGTTCTCATTCTTCTTTATTTTCTAAATGCAGTATCCGCTCAAGACGAAGCGATAATCTATCATGTAATCGTTCTATATTACTGGCGTAAAGGACAATGCCTGTATATCGCCCCTGACCCAGGCGTTGCAAAATTGCCGAACGATAACTTTCATTCTCATGGCATCGAATCTATTACCAGATGGCCTGCACCTCGTGAATGACCAAATATATTGCCAATCATTAACAATCAAATGATTACAATCAAGGTAATATTAACTTATAAATTTCATGAACTTATCTGTTGTAATCGTTCGATAAGGCTTTTTTACCGCACAATTTGTTACATGTCAAATATAACAATCCCCATCCGGCTTGATAAAAAAGCAAAATCCAAAAAATCGAACAACACAAAATCATCATAATAAACAAGCAATTATCGAAAGAAAATTATTGTTTTGAATCTTAAATTTATATAACCCGGGTTTATTAAAAATACCTACATTAATCTTTGAAAAAATAAATACAAATAATGAATTTTAGTTACTTATTAGCAGGTAGTTAATTAACCAGATCCAGTACAATAATATTAATAATGTTTTTACAGGAGGATTCATCAAACCGCTTTAATAAAAATAACGCTTTACCTGTTGCGTGAGAAGATTTAACAGAAATTAATGTTTTTCAGGCAGGACAACCATCATTAGATTAATAGCAATAAAATCAGGTGGTGAGCGCCTCATTCGAAATATTAATTTATTGAAAAGCATATCAGAGATATAAATTTCCACCTTCAGGCAAGATAGCCTTATTTTCCCTTCAATCTTGTTTCGTATTCATCAAAATCAGATATAAAAGAGTGAAAGGCAACAACATCAGATGGAGGGTAATTACGAAGTAACACAATCCGTGACAATGTTTTTATGAATAGCAAAACGCAGTGTCCGGATATTCACCTGCTCTTCCGACAGGGTAACAATTGTGATGAAATAAGAGTTGAGCGAATCAGCGACGGGAGGCTTTGCCCGACAAACTGGCTATGTAATTTAAAAATATGCACTTATGCTCTTGTATATTCAGAGAGCTTGCTCTTTTACGATTGCAATGATTCCACAGGTATATATTTTGTGGGAAATAATAAGCAATAGACTACTTATTATAATGACTGAGCGCTAAACAAAATTTATAAGCGGTACTTGAGGTGCCAGAGTTCAGAACCGTTAGGTTTAATCAGCAGGTACAGGCCCTGCGCGTCGCTGAGTTTGTAAGGCTTATCGAGCCTGGCGTTGCGGATGGCGATATCGGTGAGAGGCATGTGGGGGCTCCATAGTTTATCGAACCAACAGGCCACCAACTAAGCCCCACAAAATCTGGATGTCAAAAAACCTGACGGAACTTTTAGTACCATCAGGTTTCTTTAACTTACTGATTTTATAACGTTTCAGGACGTACAGGGACATCATGAAACTAAATTTTGGTGCCCGGACTCGGAATCGAACCAAGGACACGGGGATTTTCAATCCCCTGCTCTACCGACTGAGCTATCCGGGCAACGGGGCGCATTAAACCGTAAAGGCGCATTGTCGTCAAATGCTTTTCGATGAAAAGAGTTTGATTGCGCTCTTTTGCAGCAATAGACAAAACCTCGCTGAAAAAGCCGTCGTACACGCCTTCTGTCGCTGAACTATTAACCAGCCAGGCCGATAACCATGGATGAAACTCATAACATAATAAAGGTTCACCATGTTCAGTTCTGTTACATCAGGAATCGCTTCACGCTTTGTCTTCTCGCGGCGTGACTCATCGGCTACGCTGGCGTCGCTAAAAGGCGCTATTGCCATGATCGAGTTTAAGCCTGACGGCACCATCCTTACCGCAAACAATCTGTTTCTGCAGCGTATGGGCTATCGTCTTGATGAGATCGTCGGCCAGCATCACCGCATGTTTTGTCCAGAGGAGCTGATCCACTCGCCAAAGTACCAGGCCTTCTGGCAACGGCTACAGCGCGGCGAAAGCTTCAGTAATAAGTTCCTGCGGCTGGATAAACAGCGCAATCCGGTCTGGCTGGAAGCCAACTACGTGCCGGTGCGCGATCGCAGCGGCAACGTGGTCAAAATCATTAAGCTGGCTTCCGATATTACCGCGCATGTTCTTGATGCCCAGCAACAGCGCGCAATGACCACCGCTATCGATCGTTCTATGGCGGTTATCTCGTTTAACTTAAAAGGCGAAGTGCTGAAGGCGAACGCCAACTTTTTACAGGCGACCGGCTACCGCGAAGAGGAGGTAATTGGTCAGCATCATCGCATGTTCTGTACGCCGGAGCTGCGCAACAGTCGCGAATATAGCGACTTCTGGCACAAGCTGAACCAGGGCGATTTTATTTCCGGCCAGTTTCATCGCATCGATAAACAGGGCCGCACGCTGTGGCTACGCGCCACCTATAACCCGGTGTTCGATGAAGAAGGCAAACTCTGTAAAATTGTGAAGTTCGCCTCTAACGTCACCGCGCAGGTGGAAAAAAACCAGCTGGAGCGCGAGGCGGCGACGCAGGCTTATGAGATCGCGCTGCGCACCAATGAAAGCACGCGCATCGGTGCCAGCGTGGTAGAAAACAGCGTGTTGAATATCAATGCGCTGGCTGGCGAACTGCACGGCATCTCCGGCGATATCTCCAGCCTGAGCGCGCAGTCGGATCAAATCGGCATGATTGTGGAAACCATCCGCAATATCGCCAGCCAGACCAACCTGCTGGCGCTGAACGCCGCCATTGAAGCCGCGCGCGCCGGGGCCCACGGCCGCAGTTTTGCGGTGGTGGCGAACGAAGTGCGTTCGCTGGCGGCGAATATTAACCAGGCGACCAGCGAAATTGAAAAGATGGTCAGGGATAACCATCAGCTGGCGGGGAAAGCGCTAAACGGCATTGAGACCAACCTTCAGCGCGCCGATCGGGGCGTGGAGCTGGCGCAGGAAGCGGGCGAAGTCATTACGGAAATACGTGACAGCGCCGCTGAAGTAGTCAGCGCCATCAGTCATATCGCTGACGCGCTTAAAGAGGAGTAAAGGCTGGACGGCGACGCTGAAACAGGCGTCGCCGTTACCCTCTTTTCAGGCGGCGGGCAAAGCGCCTGCCGTCGGCTTATCCGTCGCGCCCTGCCCTTCCTTATCCGGCAGGAAGATATGATCGAGAATTTGCCTGACCACCGGCGCTGCCACCACGTCCTCGCTGCCGCCGTTCTCCAGAATCAGCGCCATCGCTACCTTCGGATCGTGATAAGGCGCAAAAGCGGTATAAAACACATGATCGCGCAGGCGCACCGGGATCATTTTTGCGGCGTTACCACGCGCCCGTTATTAATTAAGGCGTCCAGCGCCTGAACCATCTGTACTGAAATCAGTATAAAGGCGACTATCTGCAATGAAAACGCAGGTGAAAATGCGAATTAACCTCATTCAGGAAGCGAATTAATTATCTTTAAAATCAGTTAATTAAATAACAAAAAGCGATAAAAAAGCGTATTCCTTTAAAAAACTTTGCTGCATAATCCATCACAAGATCTTTCATCTGCCATGTTTATAAGGAATCGCTATGCTGACCAATGAAATGACCGCTCGGTTAAACGAGCAGCTAAATCTGGAGTTCTATTCCGCCAATCTCTATCTGCAAATGAGCGCCTGGTGCAGCGACAAAGGTTTTGAAGGCGCGGCGGCGTTTTTGAAATCCCATTCGCGTGAAGAGATGGAGCATATGCAGCGCCTGTTTGATTATCTCAGCGATACGGGCGCCATGCCGGTATTAGGCAGCATCGCCGCGCCGCCGGTGGCGTTTAATTCACTGGCTGACGTATTTGAACAGACCTATGAACATGAGCAGCTGATCACGCGCAAAATCAACGAGCTGGCCCATGCGGCGATGACGACGCAGGACTATTCCACCTTCCATTTCCTGCAATGGTATGTAGCCGAGCAGCATGAAGAAGAGAAACTGTTTAAATCGGTGCTGGATAAGCTGGCGCTGGTGGGCAACAGCGGCAAAGGCCTGTTCTTTATCGATAAAGATCTGGCGAAAATGGATGGCGAAAGCCACGGCCCGACGGCCTGATGCTGGTGATGTGGGCAGCCGGGTAATCGCGGTTCCGGCAGCCCGATTAAGGCGATTTTAGTTGCCTGTTAATCACGATTGCTGCTGTCTGAATAAGATAACGCCAGCTAAAGTTCCGGCGCGCGGCGGCGCGCCGGAAGCGCTTTTAAAGCACCGTTAACCGCAATTCAGAAGGCTGCGGTCGGCCAAAAAGATAGCCCTGGAACAGCGTACAGCCTTCCTCTTTCAGCTGATCAAACTGCTCGCGATTCTCCACGCCTTCCGCCGTAATCTGAATATCTAAACTGCGACTCATGCCGGTAATGGCGCGAATAATCGCCAGCGCCTCGCGGCTGTCGTGCATATCGTTGATAAAGGATCGGTCGATTTTAATCTTATCGAACGGGAAAGATCGTAGATAGCTGAGCGAAGAATAGCCGGTGCCGAAATCATCCAGCGCAATCAGTACGCCCAACGCCTTCAGGCTTTGCAGCGTGCGGATATTGCCGAGCGTGTCGTCCAGCATCACCGATTCGGTAATCTCCACTTCCAGCCGCCCCGGTTCCAGCCCCGACTCACGCAGCGCCCCTTCCACCACCGAGACCAGCGAACTGTTTTTAAACTGAACCGGAGAGAGGTTGACCGAAACCGTCTGGCCGTTGGGCCAGCTTTGCGCCTCGCGGCAGGCTTCATAAAGCGCCCACGCGCCCAGGCTGTGAATCAGGCCGGTCTCCTCCGCCAGCGGGATAAACTCGCCCGGCATAATCAGCCCTTTTGAAGGATGATGCCAGCGCATCAGTGCCTCATAGCCGATAATCGCTTTCTGATCGCTGTTGGTGATTGGCTGATAGTAAAGCCGCAGTTGGTTTTCGGTAATCGCTTCGCGCAGATCGTTTTCCATACAGCGGCGCGTGCGCGCCTGGGCATCCATCTCCGGCGTAAAATATTCGTAACGGTTGCGGCCATTGCGCTTGGCTTCATAGAGCGCCATATCGGCGCAGCGCAGCAGCTGTTCCGGCGAAGAGAGCGCATCGTCGGCGAAGGCGATGCCGATGCTGGTGCCTACCGACAGATTGTGCCCTTCCACATTGACCGGCGGACTCACCGCCTCGATAAGCCGCTGTGCCACCATGCTCGCCTCCTGCGTATGGTTCAGGCCCGGCAGCACGATGGCGAACTCATCGCCGCCAATGCGCGCCAGCGTATCCTGTTCACGCAGCACCGCACGCAGGCGTTTGGCGATGGCGCGCAACAGCTCGTCGCCCATTTGATGCCCCAGCGCATCGTTTACATGTTTGAAATTATCCAAATCAAGACAGAGCGCCGCGGTTTGCCGATCGTGCAGCGCGCCCTGGCGCAGCGCGTCGTTCAGCCGCTGGCGAAACAGAATGCGGTTCGGCAGGCTGGTCAGATAATCGTGATGCGCCATATGGTGAATACGGGCGTCGGCGGCGCGCTGATCGGTAACGTCATCCACAATCAGCATGACATATTGCGTGCGCGCATCGCCGCCGCGCACCGTCGCCGCACGGGTATGCAGAATGCGCTCACCGCTGGCGGTAAGCAGCTGGCGTTCGCTCTGATGAATGCCTTCGTTGCGCAGTGCCGTATCGGCCAGCGCATTAAAATAGTCGCTCAGCTCCGGCGGCAAACAATCATGCGGCTTTTTACCGTGCATGCTGTTTTTTTCGAGGCCAAACAGCTGCTCGGCCTTGCGGTTGACCAGCAGGATCTCGCGAGAAACCGCGTCCTCCACCAGCACGCAGGAGGGAATGCTGCTGATAATGGTATCGAGAAAGCGCGACATTGAGGTCATGCGATCGCTCTGCGCTTCCGCCAGATCGCGCGCCCGCAGGATCTGCTGCTCATATTCGCGCCGTTCGGTCACGTCGCGGGTAATTTTGGCATAGCCAACCAGCCGACCGCCGTCATCATGGATCGCATCGATCACCACGTGCGCCCAGAAGGCGCTGCCGTCTTTACGATAGCGCCAGCCCTGATCCTCAAAACGGCCGGTGGTACGGGCGATATTCAGATTGGTTTCCGGCATTTTAGCCTGCCGATCCTGCGCGCTGTAAAACAGTGAAAAATGCTGGCCGAGGATCTCCTGCGCGCTGTAGCCTTTGGCGCGCTGAGCGCCCGCGTTCCAGTTCACTACATGGCCGCGCGGATCGAGCATATAGATCGCGTAATCGGTAACGCTCTCCACCAGCAGGCGGAATTTCTCCTCCTCTGCGCGCCGTTGTCGCTGTAGCTCGCGTTGTTCAGTGCAGTCGCGGGTAATTTTGGCGTAGCCAATCAGCTTGCCGTTATCGTCGTGAATTGCATCGATGATCACATGCGCCCAAAAGGCGCTGCCATCTTTGCGATAGCGCCAGCCTTCATCCTCAAAACGACCGGTGCGAAACGCGGTCTGTAGATTCTTTTCGGGGATATAGGCCATGCGCTCTTGCAGGCTGTAAAAGAGCGAGAAATGTTTGCCGACAATCTCTTCGGCGCTGTAGCCTTTGGTGTGCTGCGCGCCAACGTTCCAGTTCATCACCAGCCCGTCCAGATCGAGCATATAAATCGCGTAATCGGTGACGCCCTCCACCAGCAGACGGAATTTTTTCTCCTGTTCGCGCTGCTGCGCCAGCAGCGCCTGCTGGCGAGTGCAATCGCGGGTAATCACGGCAAATCCCAGCGGTGCGCCGTTATCGGCGTACACAGCATCGATCACCACGTGCGCCCAGAATGTGCTGCCATCTTTACGGTAGCGCCAGCCTTCCGTCTCGAAGCGCCCCTGACTGACGGCTAGCGCCAGGTTTTTGGCCGGTACGCCTTTGCGCTGGTCGGTTTCGCTGTAAAAAAGCGCGACGCTTTTGCCGATAATCTCTTCCGGCTGATAGCCTTTTATCTGCTGTGCGCCTGCGTTCCAGTTAGCAATGGTGCCGTCGGGCTGGATCATATAAATGGCGTAATCGACCACGCTCTGCACCAGTAGCCGATAAAGTGTGTCTGAATTCTCGATCATCAGGTTACTCCGTTGCTGCCTGGAATAGCGATCTGGGTGGGTTGGGTATCGCAACGTCGTGCGGCTGGCGGGTCGGCGCTACGCTAAAGAAAAGCTTATCGGTCCGCCCGACCTGAGGCGATCGGACGCGAGCTTTTCATTTATATCGGCAAGAATGGCGAATTTTTCAGAAGATTACAGGCGAAATGATCTTAACTAAACGACTTAAGCAAGATTTTTCCTGAGGGTAATTTTTCGCCTGCGACAGCGGCTGGCGGGCGATCCGGTTCAGCCAGGCATTATGAATAACCCCTGGTGATTGACTTTTTCGGTCAGGGAAGCGGATGCACATTTCCGGCCTGGGTAATGCCGAATTCGATCAGGATCTGGCGCAGCGTTGTAAAGGCGGGCAGCATATTCTTCTCTTCCACGCAGGCGAAACCGAGCAGCAGCCCGCGGCGCGTCGGGCCCTGCATATAATATTGCGACAGCGGCCGCACCCTGACGCCGCGCTGATGGGCGGCGGCGGCAATGGCCACATCGTCACAGTTCATCGGCAGGTTAAGCACCAGATGTAAACCCGCTTCGTGGTTGAATTCACGTAAAAAATCATTGCCGAGATAGCGCTGAATCAGCCCGTTCAGAAAGGCGCGCCGTTTGCCGTACAGCAGACGCATACGGCGAATATGCGCCACGTAATGCCCTTCGCGAATAAACTCCGCCAGCGCCCGCTGGATCAGCAGATGGCCGCCGCGATAGAGCTCCGCCGCCGCAATACGCAGCGGCTGCACCAGCGCTTTCGGCACCACCAGATAACCGATGCGCAACGCCGGATAGAGCGTCTTACTGAAGGTGCCCATATAGATCACCGGCGCATCCGGCTCCAGCCCCTGCAACGCCGGAAAAGGCTGACCGGAGAAGCGGAACTCGCTGTCGTAATCATCCTCGACAATCCAGCTACCGTGCTGGCGCGCCAGACTCAGCAACTGCCTGCGACGCGCCAGGCTTAAATGCGCGCCCAGCGGATACTGGTGCGACGGCGTGACAAAAACCAGCCGCGGCGGCGAGCGATCGGCAGCGGGCACAATACCCTCTTCGTCTACGCGCATCGGCACCGGCTTCAGGCCGTTAATCCGCAGCAGGTTGCGCGTGCCCCAGTAGCCAGGTTCCTCGATCCAGACCCGATCGCCGCTGTCGCATAACAGGCGCGACACCAGATCCACCGCCTGATGGATCCCTTCGGTGATCAGGATCTGATCGGCATCGACGCGCAACGATCGCGCCACGCGCAGGTAATCAGCCAGCGCGCTGCGCAACTCCTCACAGCCGCCGGCGCTGCTGTAGATCAAACGGGTAATCTCCGGCTGACGGTTCAGGCGCGCCTGAATACGGCTGAACTGCGCATGGGGAAAGGCGGTGACGTCCGGCACGCCCGGTACAAAAGCGCCCCACTGATACGGCGAAGCGCTGGCATAGCCCAACAGCGCCGCACCGCGCTTTGAGAGCCGAACCGGCGCAAAAGGCATATCCGCAGCGGCAACCGGCTGGCTGTGCGCATTCAGACAGCTTTCCGGCAGCGTCGCGGCTACCCAGGTGCCGCTACCGGTACGCGCCTGCACATAGCCTTCCGCCAGCAGATGTTCATAGGCGTTCAGCACCGTATTGCGCGACACCGCCAGCTCGCGCGCCAGATCGCGTGACGCGGGCAGACGGCTGTGCGGCGGCAAAATGCCTTCCACGATTGCGCTGCGCAAACAGCGAAACAGACGCTGATGCAGCGCGCCTTCGGTTTCCTGTTGCAAACGCTGCAAAAGGTGATCTCCATGCAGGCTGTGCAATTGGCCCCCTCCTGTTATTGCGAAATGGCTCTCGTCACTACGGCTTGCCCACCGCTAAATAAACGTAATTACACAATTTTTGCAAACAAGCAATAACAATGAGGTAACGCTATGGACATCAAAAATGCGGCACTGAACGATCGCAAACAGCAGGCGACGCCGCGCGGTGTCGGCGTCATGTGCCCATGGTTTGCCGATCGGGCGGAAAACGCCAGCCTGTGGGATGTGGAAGGCAACCAGTATATCGATTTTGCCGCCGGTATTGCGGTACTGAATACCGGACATCGTCATCCGAAAGTGATGGCGGCAGTAGCGCAACAGCTGGAACGCTTTACCCATACCGCCTACCAGATTGTGCCCTATGAAAGCTATATCACGCTGGCGGAGCGTCTGAACCAGCGCGTACCGATTGAGGGGCCGGTAAAAACCGCCTTCTTTACCACCGGCGCGGAAGCGGTAGAAAACGCGGTGAAAATCGCGCGCGCCAGCACCGGACGCCACGGCATTATCACCTTCGGCAACGCCTTTCATGGCCGCACCTTTATGACCATGGCGATGACCGGCAAAGTGGCCCCTTATAAACGCGATTTCGGCCCGATGCCCGCCTCGGTGTTCCATGCGCGTTATCCAACCGCGCTGCGCGGCATCAGCGTTGATGACGCGATGAACAGCCTGGAGGCGATTTTCACCCAGGATATTGCGCCGCAGGATGTCGCCGCCATTGTGCTGGAGCCAATCCAGGGCGAAGGCGGTTTCCATATCGCGCCTGACGAATTTTTCCAGCGCCTGCGCGCCTGCTGTGACCAGCACGGCATTCTGCTGATCGCCGACGAAGTACAGAGCGGTTTCGCCCGTACCGGCAAGCTGTTTGCGATGGACCATTACGCGGTCAAAGCGGATCTGATCACCATGGCGAAAAGCCTGGCGGGCGGCCTGCCGCTGTCGGCGGTTTCCGGGCGTGCCGAGGTGATGGATGCGCCCGCGCCGGGCGGACTGGGCGGCACCTACGCCGGTAACCCGCTGGCGATCGCCGCCGCGCACGCGGTGCTGGACGTTATTGATGAAGAGCAGCTCTGCCAGCGGGCCAGTCAGCTCGGCGCCGGGCTGGTTGAGGTACTGCAACAGGCGCAGCGCAAGCTGCCGGGCCTCGCCGGGATCCGCGCGCGCGGTTCGATGATCGCCGCTGAATTTAACGATGCCGACGGCAAGCCCGATGCGACGCTGGCGCGCGCGGTGCAGCAGCACGCCATGGAACAGGGTTTGCTGCTGCTTACCTGCGGTCAGCACGGCAACGTGATCCGCTTCCTTTATCCGCTTACCATTGAAGAGCCGACCTTTCGTCGCGCACTGACCCTACTGAGCCAGGCGCTGGAGGCTCAGGCATGATTAACGCACAGTCCGACGCTCTGCCCGGCCAGCGCGCCGGGCGTTCTCTTTCTGCCCTGCTTCCCCAGGAAAATCAAAAATCTTGTCGGCTAAACGGGTTATGCTTTCACTAACCGCTTAACCAGACAGGGCAACGCATGAAAATCGATGCTGATATTAGCTTCCGCAAGCTGGAAATTTTTCTCGCTTTTATGGCCAGCGGCAATATTGCGCGCACCGCCGAGCAGTTAGAGCTGAGCAGTGTCAGCGTTCACCGCGCCCTGCATACGCTGGAAGAAAATGTCCGCTGCCCGCTGTTTATTCACCAGGGCCGCAGCCTGAAACCGCTGGCCGCCGCCCATACGCTGCGCGAATATGCGCAGGATGCGGTCGAGGTGATGGCGAAAGGGATCGCCGATGCGCGCCAGAAGGCTGGCCTCGGACAGAAACGGATGCGTATCGGCACGCTCTATTCGCTAACGATGGAGACCGTGCCGCGCCTGATTATGGGCATGAAGCTGCGCCGCCCTGAACTGGAGCTGGATCTCACTATGGGTTCTAACCAGCTGCTGCTGGAAAAGCTTCAGCTCGGCGAGCTGGATGCGATTCTGCTGTCGGTGACCGACAGCCAGATCGACCGGCGGCGTCATGAGGTGCTGCCGCTGTTTGAAGATAATATTTTTCTCGCCGCGCCCACCGATGCGCAGTTGGGCTCCGGCCCCAGCGCCGATCTGCGCGACTACCGCCAGCAGAAGTTCGTTTCGCTGGCGGAAGGATTTGCCACCTTTCACGGTTTCCAGGAAGCGTTCGGCGTGGCCGGATTTGATGCCAACATTGTGATGCGGGTTAACGATATTTTCTCGATGCTGAGCCTGGTGCAGGCGGGCGTCGGCTATGCGCTGGTGCCGGGCCGCATGCGGCGGGTTTATGAAAACAGCGTGCAGCTGTTGCCGCTGTCGGAGTCCTATCAGATGCGCCAGCAGATCGCTATCGTGTTTGACCGCAATCGCGAACACGATCCTAATTTGCTGGCGCTGGTCGCGGAAGGCCGAATGTACGCGCGCGAAACCATTGCGCTGGCGACGGAGCAACAGTAGCGCGCCGAACGCCGCAGCCGGACGACCTGTTCCGCTGCTGGCGACAGAGCGCCGGACGCCGCAACCAGACGCCCTGTTCCGCTGCTGGCGACAGGGCGCCGGAGGCCGCAGCCAGAGCGTCAGCGCTGGTCGCGCGCCTGGGCCGCCAGCCTGAGCGCCAGCGGCATGCCTGACTGATCCAGCGACAGGGCATCGCCGCGCGTCAGCGGCTCGCGCGCCAGGCCGGTCAGCACCGCGCCGGGCGGCATCTCCAGCGCCAGGCCGACATCACGCTCGTTGGCCGCCTCCATTGCTTCATGCCAGCGCACCGTGCGCGCCATATTCATCGCCAGATCGTCAGCGATCTGCGCGGGTTGAAACAGGACACGCGCGCTGCTGCCACTGAGATAAGCGCAGCGCGGGCGCGTTAGCGTCACGTCGGCAAAGGCCTGCGCCAGTTTTTGCGCCGGTTCATCCAGCAAGGCGCAATGGGAAGGCACGCTGACCGCCAGCCGATGAATTTTCTGTGCGCCGATCGCCACCGCCCGCTGTGCGACCTGCTGCATCGCCGCCTCGCTGCCGGCAATCACCATCTGCTGCGCGGCGTTGATATTCGCCAGGTAGCAGCCGCCGAGCAGCGGCTCCAGCTGACTTTGGCGCAGGCCGGTAATGGCCGTTAAACCGTAGCCGGACGGATAAGCCTGCTCCATCAGATCGCCGCGCAGCGCCACCAGCCGCAGCGCATCGCTAAATTCCAGCGCGCCCGCCGCGACCGCCGCCGGAAAGGCGCCGATAGAGAGTCCGCTGACCATATCCGGCGCCAGACCCTGGCGCGCCAGCTCGCGCACCCAGGCGATGCCGGAAATCAGCAGGCAAAGCTGCACGGCGCGGGTATGTTGCAGGGCGTCGCTGCTGTCGAGCTGTGCAGCATCTTCATTCAGCGCCGCGCTGGCTTCCTGCAGCACGCGCTCGCCATCCGGCAATCCCTGCAGCATGCCTGGACGCTGCGGCCCCTGACCGGGAAACATAAACAGTATTTTCATCAGTCTGACTCCTCCATTTCAGCCTGCCAGGGATCGCTGACCAGCCGCGGCCCCCGGTTGGTTTTTAACAGCGCCCGTCCGTCGCGCAGCCACTCGTTAAGCGCAAAAGCGCCCTCAGGCGTTTCCACCTGGGTATCGGCCCGACAAGGCAGGCGCTCGATCGCCTGTTGCCAGCGGCTGAACGCCTGCGGCGGCAGCGGCTGCGGCGCGCGAATCAGCAGATCGAGATCGCTGCCGCTGTGCATAACCGGCACCTCGGTCGCCAGCGCGTAACCGCAGCTGCCGGTCACGCCCCAGATCCAGGGCCATGACTGCTGCGCCAGCAGGATGGTCGCCTGTACCGGCTGTTGTGAGACGAACGCCGAGCGCAACAGCTGCGGCAGATCCACCAGCGATTCCGGCGTCACGCGCCGCGCTATCGCCGTTGCGGGCAGCCAGGCGGCGGCGCGACGTTCGCGTCCCAGGCCGCGTATTCCCACGGCGATCAATCCGGCAGGGTGCGTATCGCGGCGCACCACCAGCGGCAGCGCGGGCCGCCACTGCTGCGCCACCCAGTCGGGCAATTCGCCCCGTAACGCCTGGGGATCGTTAAGCCAGATTAGGTCGTGGGGGCGCGGTAACATCAATTACATTCCTGCGGTCAGAGAGATAAATAACGGCAAGGTGACAATACAGAGCACCGAACTGATCAGCAAGGCAGCTTCCGCATCAGGCGACTGCACGCCGAAACGGTTGCCGAATACCACGCCGAAGAAGCCCGCTGACAGCGCAATCATCAGGATGGCGGTAATCGCCAGCGAACCGTGCAGGCCCATCATCAGCACCAGCGCCCAGGCGATCAGCGGCTGAATCAGCAGTTTCGTCACGCTGGAGAGCGCCACGGCGCCATTCAGCTTCAGCTGACGGGCGGACAGGATCAGACCGGTGAGGAACAGCGCAGCGGCGGTCGCGGCCAGGCCCAGCGGTTTAATCGCCGTCAGCACCAGATCCGGCATATGAATGCCCAGCGCCGACAGCACCACGCCCAGCAATGGACCCCAGACGATCGGTTTTTTCACCGAACGCCACATCAGCACCGGCAGCATCGCCAGCGATGAACCCTGGGCCGTTCCTGTTTCGCGCGCTTTTTCACGTTCCAGAATCAGCAGGCAGAACGGTGTCATCAGCACAGAACCGCAGGCGATGGAGACCGCCACCGACAGCGAAGTGCTGCCGCTTTCGCCCAGTACGCTGCCCAGGATCGGCAGCCCCAGCGCGGCATAGTTCGGCAGCGCCACGGTAAGCGTCAGCACCGCAGCATCCTGCGGCGATTTGTGGAACCATTTGATGCAGATAAAGTAGATGGCGGCGTAGGTGATCCACATCGCCAGCGTTAATACCACCACCAGCGGCATCTGTTCGACGATGCCGCTCCACGGCGTCTGTACCGTCGCGCTAAACAGCGCCGCCGGCAGGGCAAAGTCCATCACGAAAATATTCAGTAAAGCAACGTTCTTGTTATCCACCATTTTGGCCTTACCGGCCCAAAAGCCTAACAGCATAATGATGAAAATCGGGGCGAGAGCATGAAGAATGATATATGACATAAACCACCTGTATAACAATGAGTTGTAATTAGCACAGGTGCGATGATTTATTATTTTTACAGGCTATTTTTATGGATGGGCAGCAGGTGCCCATCACTATCGTCCTGGCAGATTTGTCTTAACATGGGTTACCAGTCGGCGCGCATGCGCTCACGCACCAGCGCCGAGCTGTGGCGGTTTTCACCACGCAGGCGATGCTGCAATGTATGGTCGCCCGCGCGCGCATCCTGAATGGCCCGCATCAGCGCCTCGGTAACCTGCTGCTTTTCCTGCTCGCCCGGTGCATCGGGTTTGGCAATATTCAGCAGTTCATCCAGTAGGCCCAGCGTATTGAAGCTTTTTACGTCATAGGCCATCGGCGGCACCGTAGACGCCAGCTCAATCAGCGCCTCGACGCTGCGCAGCGTAATGCGTGCCGCTGACGCCTGGCCCATCGCATGGATCATCACGCCGGGATCGTTGAAGGCGATTAAGCGGTTGGCCTGATAGCCATGCGCCAGAAAGGCGCCGGACATCGCTTTGCCGACAATCAGGCCGATAACCGGATGGCCAGCCAGCCGCGCCTGCGCCCAGGCTGCGGCGGAAGCCGCCAGTGCCTGATGGATACCGAAGGCTTCTTCACGACGGCCGTAGGCCTGGCTCGCCACATCAATGACCGCCACGACAGGACGCTTGCGCTCCGCCTGTGCATCGGCGGCGATGGTTTCCTGCACTACCTTCGCCAGCGTCCAGCCTTCCAGCAGCCCGACTTCGCCGCTCCGCGCGCGTGGAAAATGGTTGTTTTCATCAGGAACGACGGCGATATAGCGGACGTTTTCTCCGTCCAGATCGGCGTCCGCCACCTGTACCGATGGGCACAGACCACCTAAACGTGGCGCGTTCTGGCTTAAAAGCGCCAGCCAGGTCTCACCGCGACTGTTGGTTTTCATAGCGAATCCTCCGCAAAAAATTGTTGAATCTGTTCGCTTTCCGGCTGCTGGCTGGTATCAACCTTATTCAGACGCGCCAGCATATCGTCATACTTATCGGTGCGGTGCTGCGCCGGAACGCCGCGTGCCAGGGCGTTGTTTACCGCCTCTTTCACCGCATGAACGCCATCGTTGACCAGCACATCGGCCAGCCCGCTGCGATAGCGTGCTTCGCCGCCGGTCATACGCCAGATAAAGGGACGATCGCGCGAGTCATACTCTTCAATGCCCGCTTCCTGTTCGATAACCTGCGGGCCGTTCAGCCCCAGGCGCGCTTCGCGGGTGACGATCAGCGCGCTGCACAGGCCGGCGGCAATCGACATCCCGCCGAAGCAGCCAACGGTGCCGGCGACAACGCCAACCACCGGGGTGTAACGGCGCAGATCGACAATCGCCGCGTGAATATCGGCAATCGCCGCCAGGCCGAGGTTGGCTTCCTGCAGACGCACGCCGCCGGTTTCCAGGCAGAGAACCGCCTGCGTCGGAATACCTTTACGATGATCTTCCGCCGCCAGCTCCAGCGCCGCCGCCATTTTCGCGCCGGACACTTCACCCATGCTGCCGCCCTGGAAGGTGCCTTCGATAGCAATCACCACCGTCGGCTTGCCGTTGATGGTGCCCTTCGCCACCACCATGCCGTCATCGGCCTGCGGCACAATGCCCTGCATCGGCAGCCACGGCGACATGATGCCGTCAAAGGGATCGAGCAGTTCACGATAAGAACCCTCGTCCAGAAGCAAATGCGCACGCTCACGCGCCCGCAGCTCAATAAAACTGCTGTCGTTACGCATCAGCCGCCTCCTCAAAAACCTGTTCAATACGGATACGCGCGACGCCCGGCGTTGCGCCGAAATCATGAATGGTCAGCTTGCCGGCAGGTAAGCCGGTAAGCGTGCTGAGACGATCGAACAAGGCGCGCCAGCGCGCTTCGAAATTGACTACCGAAGTAGTGATGTCGACTTCAAGGCGTTCGCCCTGATTGGCGACAAACAAGGCTTCCATATCGCCGGAGCCCACGACGCCAGCCAGCGCCTGTCCATACAGGTTGCGCGTGGCGGGGTAAGAAAGTGTGATTTTTTCCATAACATCCTCAATCTGTAGGTAAGCAAATACCATCGAGAAACAGCGTGGCCGCCAGCAGATCCGCCGCGCCGCCCGGCGAAGCGTTCATTTGCAGCATCCCGGCATCAAGACGGGCCAGCGCCTGGCGACCTTCCGGCGTACCGCAGCCGCCGGCTGTCAGCACCTGCAACGCCCCCTGCTGCATCGCCTGCAGGCCGGGCAGTCCGGCGCGTGACAGCACGCAGGTATCGCTCAGCGAGGTCATAATCGCCATCAGCGCATCGATACGCGCTTCCGCTTCGGTCGCGCCTGCGGCGCGGCTGCGATACAGTTGCGGCAAGGCCAGCCGGGCAATATGCGGGAACGCCTGCTGCGCCTCTTCGCGCGCGCCGGGAACCCGATAACGCTGCGTAGCACGTAGCCCTTTGCTGAAGCTGCGCGGCGCCCGATCGTCCGGCAAATTCGCCAGCGCAGCGGCGCTGCAACAAATGGCCTGCGCCGTCGCGCGGCCGCCCAACATCGCAACGCCGCTGACCAGCAATCCCAGCGCCCAGATGGCGCCACGGTGGGTATTAACGCCCTGCGTGGCGGCCATCATCTGCGCTTCGCCAGCGCGGCCCAGCTCGCCAACCTGCTGACGCAGGGCGATATCCGCCGGGCGCAGCCAGCTGTGCAGGGCCAGCGCGTAGAAAGTAGGCTGCAGGCTGTGAGCGGATCGCTCCATTAGCGCCAGGGTTAAATCCTGATGCGCCCCGCTACCGCGCCCGTCAACCAGACCGGGTTTCGGCGTTAAGCGCGCTTCGTCGATCAGCGCTGCGGTGGCGCATTCCGCCAGCCGTAAGGCCAGCTTTTCTGCCTGCTGCGGTGAACGTTGCGGTTGGATCATCATTACCAGCTCCGAAATTTAGCCGGTGGGTTGTAGAGACCGCCGGACCATTCCACCAGATCCGCCACGCTGCCTGCGGCCAGTAATGAACGGCTGGCTTCGCTGCGGCGAATGCCGAGATCTTCCGGCCAGGCGACTTTGCCTTCCTGGCGCAGTTTCGCCACGCGCTGGGCATCGACGCCGAGGCCGATGTCGGTAATACCGGCAACCGCCGCAACCATTGCGCGACGCTCTTCCATCGATTCGGCGCGATAGAGGTAAGCGATGCCCTCTTCGGTCAGCACGTGGGTGACGTCATCGCCATAGATCATGACCGGTGCCAGCGGCATGCCTGAGGCTTTCGCCACATCAACGGCATCGAGTTTTTCCACGAAGGTCGGTTTGCCGCCCGCCTGGAAGGTTTCCACCATCTGCACTACCAGCTTACGGCCACGCACCATCGGATCGGGCTTGTCGATCATTGCCAGCCAGGCAGGCGTGGCGTGACGACGGCCGTGCGGATCGTGACCCATATTCGGCGCGCCGCCGAAGCCGGAGAGACGGCCACGGGTAACGGTGGAGGAGTTGGCGTAACCGTCAACCTGCAGCGTCGAGCCGATAAACATATCGACCGCGTACTGGCCAGCCAGCTGACAGAAGGCGCGGTTGGAGCGCATCGAGCCGTCCGATCCGGTAAAGAAGATGTCGGGACGCGCGGCGATGTAGTTTTCCATCCCCAGTTCGCTACCAAAACTGTGAATGCTTTCCACCCAGCCGCTTTCAATAGCCGGAATCAGCGTAGGATGCGGATTCAGCGTCCAGTGCTTACAGATTTTGCCTTTCAGTCCCAGCTTTTCGCCGTAGGTCGGCAGCAGCAGCTCAATGGCGGCGGTGTTAAAGCCGATGCCGTGGTTCAGCGACTGCACCTGATGTTCGGCGTAGATCCCTTTGATGGCCATCATCGCCATCAGAACATGTTCCTGTTTAATCAGGCGCGGATCGCGGGTGAACAGCGGCTCAATAAAGAACGGCTGGTCGGCGACCACGACATAGTCAATCCACGAGCCGGGAATATCGACGCGCGGCAGATCGCTGACATCATCGACCAGCTCATTCACTTGGGCGATTACGATGCCGTTGCGGAAGGCGGCGGCCTCGATCAACGCTGGCGTATCTTCAGTGCTGGGGCCGGTGTAAAGGTTGCCCTGGCGGTCAGCCTTAAAGCCCGCGACCAGCGCCACATTGGGCACCAGATCCACATAGAGACGGGCATAGAGTTCGATGTAAGTATGAATGGCGCCGATTTCTAACTGACCATCTTCCAGCAGTTGCGAAATACGCAGGCTTTGCGTGCCGGAGAAGGAGAAATCAAGCTTGCGGGCGATGCCTTTTTCAAAAATATCCAGATGCTCGCTGCGGCTGACGCTCGGCATGATCATATGCAGATCGTGAACTTTTTGCGGGTTCACTTCGGCCAGCATACGTGATAAGAAATCGGCCTGTTTTTGGTTATTCCCCTCCAGAACAACGCGGTCGCCGGGGGCAATCAGTTTTTCCAGAACGGCGGGTAAATCATGGGTGGGCAGAACTTTACCTGGGATCGCGAGTGATGCGATGCGTCGCTGTTTTTCAGTGCGACGCGTATCCCAGACGCGGCCTGACGCTGCTTCAGGCAACATAGCTAACCTCCTGACTCATTAGTGACTTAACTAAAATCGACAGGAAAAGTGTCTGCCTGATACGCGTGAGCATCAATTAAGGCGGGCGTTAAAACGTTAGCCTGAGAGTAATGGAATTCTGCGAAGAGTGGTGTAGCCTGAAAGAGTTATGTCTGATTTAATCCTTTATAAAGCCGGGTTTTCTTATCTATTTCATTAATAAATAAAGGTTTATTTTCATAATACCGCGTCTGATGCCGGTTAATGCCTGCCCGCGCAGGATGATTCAATCGTTACGCTTAACGGCGACTGGCTCACAAAACGGCACAAGCAGCCGTTTATTTTTCTGCTTCCCTCTCCTTTAGTTCAGGCCCTCTGTGAAAGCGCACGCGGCGAGAAAATTAATTAATGCTTTTACCGACTCATCTAAAATTTATTGCTCTTATATTATTATTTTAAAATTTATTTCATATAAATAATAAGATTGTTATTTATTTAATTTTTTTATTTTGCTAAACAAACTCCATTTTTTGTTAAAGCTTCCATTTAAAATCCCTTCTCCTTTCCCATTTATCAGGTTCCATCAAAAATTGACGAAAAAGAGAAAATAGCAGGGCTGACCTGTTTTGATCTGGCAGGGCTTTTATCAAATCACAATGAAAAAAGCGTATCAGAAAATTATTGGAGGGAGATCGCATTTGTAATGCATAAGTAAATATATGCTATAAGCGCATAAGCATTACAGCGGAATTAGAGACAATTCTCACATTGATGGATTTGGTGGGCAGATATAATGCTCCGCACACTAAAGTAAAATAAGCCTTCAATAAATATTTTAACTGCAAATTCTATTCAGGATATTATTATGATTAATACCGTATTTATTGTTGATGACCATCCCTTTATCTGTTCCGGCATCAAAGCCTATTTACGCGCTAACGGTTATACGATTGCCGGTATTGCGGAGGATGGCGTATCGGTGATCGCCGATGTCGGCCTGCACCGCCCCGATGTCGTTATTATGGATCTGAATATCCCCGGCAGGGACGGTATGCAGGTAATTGAAAGCCTGAAACGTATTAACTCTCAGCAGAAAATTATTGTCCTGACAGCGTCCGAAAGCGAATTTCATATGCAGCGCTGCCTGCTGTTGGGCGTCGACGGCTATCTGTACAAGAGCCACGATATTTCACAGCTGCTGCAGGCGATTAACAGTATCGATAAAGGGATTAAGTTCTATCCCAACGCCCATAATTTAGAAACCAAAAACGTACACCCGGAAAGTGAAAAGCTGATGTCCCTCTCGCGCCGCGAGTTAATGGTTCTCAGGAAACTCGCCGCCGGTTATTCAAATAAAGAAATCGCCGTTCAGCTCTCCCTCAGTAATAAAACCATCAGCACCTATAAAATTAAAATATTACGTAAACTGGGAATTAAAAGCGTGGTTGATATTAATGAAGTCGCTAAAAGAAATTACCTGGTCTGATCTATTTGCCAGCTCACTATTTTGTTAAGCAGGTATAATTGTTACAGGTTTACGCGTTTAACCGAAAGGGCAGCCGATTAGCCGCCCCGCCCGTTGTGTTAATTATGATGAGAAAGCTGTTGAACAACAGGATGCCAGAAATCAGTTACCGCACCTTCGCCGCCGGTTAACGGATCGAACTGCGGTAACGGCACCTGTTTAATCGACGCTATCGCCCTTTCCATCTGGCTTTTATCGTCACGCAGCGTATCGGGTTCCATACCGACCGGATAGGCGCCAACGGTAAAGAAATCCTCGCTGGCCGCAATTTGTTGATGTCCTACGCCTGCCGGAATTAACACAGCATCACCGGTCCGCAGCGTTACCATTCGTCCACTTTCCCCGCCAAACAAAATCTCCGCCCAGCCTGCGCTTACGCCCAGCAGTTCGTGACAGTTCGAATGGTAATGTGTGTAAGGGAAAACCGGCGAGCGCCAGCGCGGCGTCCAGCCATGTTCGGCAAAACGCTGTTCGAACCAGGCCGCAATATCTTCGACCTCGTCCGGCACCGCTCGCGGATAGATAATCAGCGGCAGCGGATTGTTAGGAATACCGTTAGAAGGCGTAGCCAGCATCAGGTGCTGCGGGTTGTTAGATGTGCCTGAAAACAGCGTACCCGCTGCAAAGGACATCATAGCCATAAGACTGCACGAATAGGGAAACATACCGCGTCTCCAGTTAGCCGCAATGTTGATTGATTGTGGCAAAAGTTAACAACTTTGCAATAGCAAGAATGCCTTCCCGCTCACATAAATCTTTAATTTTCAACACTTAACCCAAATTCCGCAGCACAGCGCAATTTTTCGGTGGCGCGGGGAGGCGGCTGGCCTTACTCTGTGTCTTCGCAACGGCGCGGCGGTTAGCGTTGCTCTCGCCGGGTTCCGCTATACTGCGTATGTTACATCTCCGCCATTTCGTTATCTTCCCGTAAACAACTGTTATAGTTTTTTTACTAAAATCTGTTTCTGTCATCCTTGCTGTACTCATGGTTTAATTCCGCTCTCGTTGGCTTCAATGACCGAGGTAAAACAATGGATGCCATCAAACAAATCCTGCTGCGCGAAATCGATACGCTGAACCGTGAAGAGTTACGCGATAACAAACCGCGCTTTAGCTTTAACTTTCTCAAAACGCATCCCGGCCTGTGGCTGACGATGTATGTCTGCTATGGCCTGTGCGCTGCGCTGATTTTTACCACCGATTATCTGGGCTGGCCCGCTTTCTGGGGCGCAACCGCGTTTGTGCTGCTGATGAGCTTTTTGATGCTGCTCGATATTAATCCTGAATATCGTTTTGAAGATATCGATACGCTGGATTTGCGCGTTTGCTATAACGGCGAGTGGTATTACGTGCGGACGCTTTCTGAAACGGCGGTTAACGACATTCTTAATCATCCCTCCACGCCTGAACACGTTAGGGCCGGCATTCGGAAGCTGCTGTCGCTAAAAGGTGAAGTGGATTTTTACGATGTTTACCATCTGACCTGGGGCAACAAACCTGCCGCAGCCGTTTAAGCGATTGCCCGGCGGCAGATCCTGTCGGGCGATACGATTTCCAGCTACATCATGGCGGCAATCAGCCCGCCCAGAATGGCCACCGCCGCCTCTTGCGCATCGTCCCACGGCCAGGAAGTATTAAAGCGAAAGTAGTTTTCATACTGCTGTCCCGATGAAAACATGCTGCCCGGCGCGATGCTGATATTATGCTCCAGCGCCCGATAGTAGAGCTGGGTCGCATGCACCTGGCGCGGCAGTTCAATCCACAGAAAATAGCCGCCGCGCGAATCGTTAATTTTTGCGCCGTAAGGCAGATGACGTTTCAGCGACTGGCGGGCGAGGTTTTTGCGCTGCTCCAGTACCTGACGCAGCCTGCGCAAATGGCTGTCATAGCTGCGCGTGCCGAGATAGTTCGCCAGCGCCAGCTGCATCGGCGCGCTGGTGGAAAGCGTACTCATCAACTGCAGGCGCTGAATACGCAGCGCATGTTGCCCTGCCGCTACCCAGCCGACACGAAATCCCGCCACCAGATTTTTAGAGAAGGATGAGCAGTGCAGCACGTTGCCCTGCCGATCGAAGGCTTTTGCCGGTAACGGCTTGTCAGCGCCGAACCAGAGTTCGCTGTAAACATCATCCTCAATCAGCGCCACCTGATGCGCCGCCAGCATGTTCACCAGCGCCTTTTTTTTCTCGCGGCTCAGCGTAAAGCCCACCGGATTCTGCTGATTAGTCATCAGCCAGCAGGCCTTTACCGGCCAGCGGCTCAGCGCCTGTTCCAGCTCGTCCAAATCCATGCCGTGCTGCGGATCGGTGGCGATGGCGACGGCTTTCAGCTTGAGCCGTTCAATCGCCTGCAGCGCGCCGTAGAAGGTGGGATTTTCCACCACCACCCAGTCGCCCGGTTCGGTAACCGCCTGCAAGCTCAGGCTCAGCGCCTCCATCGCGCCGTTGGTGATCACAATCTCATCCGGCGAGACGGTGATGCCCTGCTGGGCATAGCGACGCGCCAGGGTTTTGCGCAGCGCCTCGTTGCCTGGCGGCAGATTATTGATGGCATCGCCCGGCGTCAGGCTGTGAGAGACGTTATTGAGCGCGCGCATCAGCTGACGCTGCGGGAAAAGTTCGGGATCGGGAAAGGCGGAGCCGAACGGGATAATCAGCGGATCGCGGCAGGCCTGCAGCACATCGAAAATAAAGGCGTTGATATCGACCGCTTCCGCCAGCTGCACCTTTTGATGACTTACCGGCTGGCTAAGGAACTCGGCGCGTGGCGCCACGTAATAGCCAGACTGCGGACGGGAAACGATGGTGCCCTGGCTTTCCAGCACCTGATAGGCGTGCATCACCGTCATCAGACTCAGGCCGCTCAGGCTAACCTGATCGCGCAGCGAAGGGAGTTTTTCGCCCGGCTGCCAGACTTCGGCATCAATTTGCGCCTGAATTTGCTCCACCAGCTGAAGATATTTCGCCATAAACTGTTACAGGTCTCAGAAGGATAACTGGCAACTATTATAGTTTTTCTGTTGGAGAGCGGATACCGCGTTGCGCTTTTTATTCGCGCAACGCGGTCAGCCAGGCGGATTTGGCGCCAGGCAAGAAAGCTCGCCGCTTCGTCAGTCATCAAACCTGCGGCGAGGATTCGTTTTGCCGAACGAACTCTTTTAGTTCGTGGATACGATCCGGCGGAATCGGTTTCCCCAGCAGATACCCCTGCAGGCTGTTACAGCCGAGATTGGTCAGGAAGGTTTGCTGTTCGGTAGTCTCCACGCCTTCAGCGACCACTTTCAGATTAAGCGACTGCGCCAGCGCCACAATGGCGGAAACGATGGTCGCGTCGCCGCTGTTTTCACTCAGCTCATTGACGAAAGCGCGATCGATTTTCAGCTCGCTGGCGGGCAGGCGCTTCAGATAGAGCAGGCTGGAATAACCGGTGCCGAAGTCATCGATGGAGGCGCGCACGCCGAGGTCGGTCAACGCGGTGAGGATACGCACGCTTTCATCGGGATTGCGCATCGCCGTCGTTTCCGTCACTTCCAGCGTTAACATCTCCGGCGGGATCTGATGTTTTTCCAACGCCGTCACCACCGTATCAACCAGGCTGCTCTGCTCGAACTGCAGCGCCGACAGATTTACCGCCACTGACCAGTTTTTATGGCCTTCTTCGCGCCAGCAGTGTAGCTGACGACAGGCTTCATTAATTACCCAGTTACCGACGCTGATTATCAGGCCGCTTTTCTCCGCCAGCGGCAGGAAAATATCCGGCGACAGCAGGCCGCGCTGCGGATGCTGCCAGCGCAGCAGCGCTTCAAAGCCGACAATCGGCCCGTCTGGCGCGGTGTACTTCGGCTGGTAGAACAGCCGCAGCTCGTCGCGCTCCAGCGCCAGCCATAAATCATTAATCAGCTGGAGTTGGCGTTGCGCAATGGTGTTCATCGACGGCTGGAAGAAGTTGTAGCCGTTGCGCCCGTTGTTTTTGGTGTGATACATGGCGGCATCGCCATTAAACATCAGCTCGCGCTCATCCACGCCGTCGCCGGGGTAGACCGCAATGCCGATGCTGATGGAAACCATCAGTTCATAACGTGAAATAAGGAAAGGTTTCTCAATAAGCTTAACCAGCGCGTCGGCGATGGTCGCCGCATCGTTGGGATCGTCAATTTCAGTAAGCAGGACAAACTCATCGCCGCCGAGCCGCGCCAGCGTATAGTGGCCGGAGATGCTCTCCGTCATGCGCTCGGTTACCGCCACCAGCAGGCTGTCGCCAATATGATGGCCAAAGGCGTCATTGACCGCCTTAAAGCCGTCGAGATCCATAAACATCAGGGCAAAGCGCGAGTTTTCCCGCGTCGCTTTGTTGATGGCCTGATCGAGACGATCTTCCAGCAGAATACGGTTAGGCAACCGCGTCAGATTATCCTGTAAGGCGAGCTGCGCCAGTTCGCGGTTGGCTTCGGCCAGCGACGAAGCGAGCATAGAAGTACGCGCCTGCAAACGCGCATCCAGCATCGAAACCAGCAGCGTAATCCCCAAAATGGAGAGCGAAACCACCGCCACCAGGATCGCCAGCCAGTCGCTGTTAACACCGTTGTGCATAACATGGCCGGAAGCGGGAAAACTGGCGGCGGCCATGCCGGTATAGTGCATCCCGGCAATGGCGAAGCCCATAACGATCGCGGCGCCCGCGCGCAACAGCGCAAGACGACCCGGCCCTTTACGTAGCCGGAAAGCCAGCCACAGCGCCGTGCCGGACGCGAGCAGCGCAATGACGATCGATAAAAACACCCAGCGCCAGTCCCAGACAATGCCCGGTTCAAACATCAGCGCCGCCATGCCGGTGTAGTGCATCGCCACAACGCCGCTGCCCAACACCAGCGCGCCGTAGCCCAGTCGCGGCCAGCGCAGATCGCCATAACAGACGATCCACAAGGCAAAGATGGAGGCGGCGACAGCGATCACCATCGACAGTACCGTCAGCGATCCGCTATAGCTCATCATCATCGGCATATTCATCGCCAGCATGCCGATGAAGTGCATCGCCCAGATGCCGATTCCCATCGCGAAACCGCCGCCGAACAGCCAGGCGTAAGCCGCCTTGCCCGTGCTGGTAGCTACGCGGCCAGCCATATCAAGCGCGGTATAGGAGGCCAGAAAAGCCACGATAATCGAGACGATCACCATAACCGTATCGTAAGAGGTTACCAACATAGAGATTCCCGCGAATAAGCGCCCGCTGGCGGACACTGAAATTGAAAAAGAAACAGCGCAAGAGATAAACGGCCTGCAATGGTTAAATTATCGGCAGAACGCAGCCAATGCTTATCACCCATTTCATGAATAAAAGCGATTGCCGGGACCAATGAAATTGTCCTAAGGAAAAGATCAGGTTGCACCCTAAACCACACTATTCATAAGTTTTATTTTCGTTTAACCAACAGCAAAAGGCCGCTGGTTTCTTCTTGCCACGCCACACATCGGTTATTACCCTGCGGGAACAAAGGTTATATAACAGCTTATTTTTTAGAGTTGCAGGGCCAACGCAATTTATAAAAAGCGAATTTTCTTAGAAAGCAAAAAGAAAATAACATTGATAGTCATTTTCGGATAGATGTTACAGAAAGAGATCGTCAGTTTGTCACCCGAAAGCGTTTTTTCAGGCTTATACTGCGGATCACAGAGGTGACATCATAATTGACAACTATTTTTTAACTTTCTGTTTACCGCTTTGCTGGAGGTTGATATATAGTAAAAGAGGCTAACATAGTGGTATTAAAACAACATCCGGCTTTTTTCAGACGATGAACCACTTTTTTTCATTTTTCCTTGTTTTTGTTGCTTTTAGGCTCGGCTCTTTACTGAACACCAGGTGATAAAGTCAATTACGCTATCGCTATCAGTAAGGGAAATTTATGAAACTAAAGGTATTGCTGGTTGTAGCCGGTTGTGCGCTGCCGCTTATCGCCACCTCCTCTTTTGCTGCCACCACCACCGGCACGATCAATGCGACGCTGACCCTCACTACCGGTTGTCTGGTTAACGGCCAGCCCGGAACCAGCGGCGTTAACTTCGGTACCTTAAACTTCGGCAGCAGCGCCGCCACCTTCGATACGCTGAACGCCACGCTGGTCGGCGCGGCGGGCACCGGTATCTATGTACGCTGCACCACCGGCCAAACCTATAACGTGCAGGTAACCAGCAGTAACGCCGCGCCCGCAACGGTTTACGGCGAAGTAACCGGTCAGCCGCGCTATCTGTTGCTCGGCTCCGATAACACCCGCGGTATCTCCTATACCCTTTACAGCGATGCCGGTTTCTCGAACGCCATCGCCAATAACACCAGCCTGCCCGCCACCGGCACCGCGAACCCTACGCTTGGCGATAACTACCAGATATTCGGTCGCATCACCGGCGGCGGCTTTAACGCCACCATTCCGGCGGGCACCTATACCGATACCATCAGCGTTGCCGTGAATTACTGAGGTCATCGCTGAGGAATTAAGGTGCCGAGGAAATGGCGGCGCGCAGCGGGCTGGCATGGCCCGCTCGGCCTGATAACGCTTATTGCCAGCTATAGCGCCCAGGCGTTGCCGACGCAGACCTTTCAGGTTAGTGCGGCAATTGTGGCGGGCTGCGTGATTTCCGGCAGCAATACCGGCGTTTTCGGCGCGCTGAATTTTGGTACGCGCTCTGGCGTGCAAACCGCCGCCATCAGCGCCAGCTTTGTGCAAAGCAGCACCGTTAATATCGCCTGCACGCCCGGCACCGCGCTGTCGATGAGCATTAACGGCGGCGGCAACTACACCACTACGCGCAACCTGAAGCTGGCGAACTTTAGCAATACGCTGGCCTATCGCCTGTTTACCAACGCCAGCTTTAGCGCCGCCAGCGAAATTCCGGTGAATCAGAACGTAGCCCTGAGCTACAGCAATGCCAATAACATTACGTTGCCGATTTACGGCCTTTTACAGCTCAGCGGCGTTCAGCGCGCCGGGAGCTACAGCGATACGCTAACGGTGACGCTGAGCTGGTAAAGAGATAACAAGGATTGAGTATGACTCTTCTGCGCGCGCTTATAACGGCATTCCCGATGCTGCTCGCTCCGCTGGCCGACGCGGCCAATTCCGTGATGATCTGGCCCATCGATCCGAAAATAATCAGTGAAGATAAGGCCAGCGAACTGTGGCTGGAAAACCGCGGTAGCGCCACCACGCTGATGCAGGTACGCATTTTCGCCTGGCAGCAACAGGAAGGACGCGAGCAGTACCAAACCCAGCAGCAGGTGGTGGCCAGCCCGCCGCTGGTGCGCATTGAGCCGGGGCAAAAACAGCTGGTGCGCCTGATAAAAATGACGCCGCCGCCTGCGGGACAGGAAGCGGCCTATCGCGTGGTGCTGGATGAGATCCCAACGCCGCAACAGCCGGGGGAAAACCAGGCTGGGCTGCGTTTTCAGATGCGTTATTCCGTTCCGCTGTTCGTATACGGCAGCGGACTGGCGCCGGACAGTTCGCGGCCGCAGCTAAGCTGGCGAACAGTCAGCGAAAGCGGACAGCGGTGGCTGGAGATTAATAATCGCGGCGCAATTCATGCGCGCATCAGCAAAGCGTCGCTTAACGGGCGCTCGCTGGCGGATGGGCTTTACGGTTATGTGCTGGCGAACAGCCGCCATCGCTGGCCCTTGACGTTTGCCGTCTCCGACGGCGCGCAGCTGAGCGCTGAGGTTAATAATAGCGCCTGGCGCAGCGCCAGCAGTGCCCGCTAGTTTATGAACATCGCTTTCCGTTTCGGGCTGCGGCGCTGTTCGCTGGCTATCGCCGGTCTGTACGGCTGTCTTACGCCCTTAAGCAGCGACGCGGAAACCTTTTCCTCCCTGCCGCCGCCGCCGTCAGCCAGCGCCGCGCAGGGCGAAAGTCCGCAATATATGCTCTCCCTGGTGGTAAACCAGCAGGAGGGCGCGATCGTGCCGGTGATCTTTCGCAACGGCCACTATTGGTTGCGCGCGGGCGATTTACAGCGGGCTGGCCTGCCGCCGGAAAAGCTCAGCGGCGCGGAAGTGGATGTTTCCGCCATGCCGGAAGTACAGGCGGAATATGACAGCCAGCGTCAGCGTCTGCTGTTGACCGTTCCCGCCGCCTGGCTGCCCGCGCAAACCTTTCGCGGCGAAGAGAACGCGCCGCGCTATCCGGGCCGCAGCAGCACCGGCGCGCTGTTGAATTACGATTTTTACACCAGCCGCAACAGTCAATCCGGCAGCCGCCTCTCCGCCTGGAATGAGTTCCGGCTGTTTGGCGCGGCGGGACAGTTTTCGTCGAACGGCGTCTGGCAGCAGCAGCTTAGCGGCAGCGAAAGTTACCTTAGCGAAGGCTATATACGCTACGACAGCTGGTGGAGCTATGAGGATGAAAACCGTGTGCTGAGCTGGCGCGTAGGCGATCTGATCACCGATGCGCTGAGCTGGAGCAGCAGCGTACGGCTTGGCGGCATCCAGCTGTCACGCGATTTTAGCGTGCGGCCAGATATTGTTACCTGGCCACTGCCGACCTTTGCCGGTCAGGCGGCGGTGCCTTCCACCGTCGATCTGTTCGTTAACGGCTACCGTTCGGGCAGTAATGAGGTGCAACCCGGCCCCTGGACGATGACCAATATGCCGTTTGTTAACGGCGCTGGTGATGCGGTAGTGGTGACAACCGATGCGGTGGGCCGTCGGGTCAGTACCGCGCTGCCCTTTTATGTGTCCAGCGATCTGTTGAAGCCCGGCCTGTCCGATTTTTCATTCTCCGCCGGGGCGTTGCGTAACAATTACGGCATTAAAAACTTCGATTACGGCACGGCGGCGGCCAGCGGGTCCTGGCGTTACGGCCTGACCGACTGGCTGACGCTGGAAACCCATGCGGAAGGCGCCGAACGCCTGGCGATGGGCGGCGGCGGCACGCAGGTGAAACTCGGCGCATTCGGCGTGGTAAACGGCGCGCTGGCGCAAAGCCGCATGGCCGGTGACAGCGGCACACAGCACAGCTGGGGCTATCAATATAACAACCGCTGGTTCAGCCTCGGTACCCAGCACACGATACGCAGCGCGGAATTTGCCGACCTGGCGCTTTACAGCACGCGCAGCAGCGACGTTAACGATATTACCTGGTCGCTTAGCCGCCGCAGCGCGCAGTATAACGCCAGCGTGTCGCTGAGCCGCTTCGGCAATCTGGGCGCCGCCTTTATTGATATCACCAGCGGCAGCGGCGATCGCACCCGCCTGTGGAATCTCTCCTGGAGTAAAAATATCTGGGGCAACAGCAGCCTTTATGTAGCCGCCTCGCGCGACGTTGGCAGCGGAGAGTGGACCGGCGCGGTTTCGCTGATTATCCCGTTTGGCGAGCGCGGCAGCGCCAGCCTGAATCTGGAACGCGATCGTCAAGGACAGAACGCGCAGCGCGTTTATCTGTCGCAATCGATGCCCAGCGACGGCGGCTTTGCCTGGGATGCTTCCTGGGCCAGGCAGAGCAGCGACGGCGATTATCGCCAGGGTAGCCTGCGCTGGCGTAATCAGAAGATTGATACCTCCGCCGGTTTCTACGGCGACAGTGAAAACCATACCGAATGGGCCGATCTTACCGGTTCGCTGGTGCTGATGGACAATCGCCTGTTTGCCGCTAACGCCATTAACGACGCCTTTGTGCTGGTGAAAACCGGTTATCCGCAGGTGACGGTACGCTATGAGAACCAGGCGATGGGACGCACCGATAGCGACGGCTATCTGCTGGTGCCGCGCATCAGCTCGTACTATCCGGCAAAATATGATATTGACGCGCTCGATTTGCCGCCGGATATGACGGTGCCGCGCACAGAGCAGCGCTTTGCGGTAAAACGGCAAAGCGGCTTTTTACTGGATTTCCCCGTTGAGCCGCTGCGCGCTGCCAGCGTGATTTTCCACGATCGGCAGGGCAATCCGCTGCCGGTCTCCAGTCAGGTGCTGCGCACCGGCGAGCCGACGGAATATATCGGCTGGGACGGGCTGGCCTGGCTGAATAACCTGAAGGGCGACAATACGATTGAGATTGTTGCGCCGGATGGCCGCCGCTGTACGACGCACCTCGCTATCGCCCAGGGGCGGCCGCAGGCGTTAAAAATCTACGGCCCCGTGATCTGCGCCCTGCCAGAAGCGCCGAACGGCGCGCCGGAGAGCAGCGCCTCTACTAACGCCACCGCAGGAATATTGCCATGACCATCAGGCTGTTACTGTTGTTAACCCTGCTGTTAAGCAGCTTTAGCGGGACGCTGTGGGCGGCCTGTACGTTGCCCGCCTCGACCGCCAGCTTCGGCTCGGTAACCTCTTTTACGGTGAATACCACCGCCAGCACCAGCTCTACCACGGCGAACGTCAACTGCGGCTCCGGCAATACGCTATCGCTGCTGTCAGGCAACAGTATTACGCTGCGGCTTGCCAGCGCCTCGGCCACCTCCGGCACACGCGGCACCTTAACGCTAAATGGCGCCGCCGGCGGCGATAATATTCCCGTACAGCTCTGTACCGCCGCGAACTGCGCCACGGAAATGACCATCGGCGCCACGGCGATTACCTATAACTCGACGCAGCTGGTGAACCTGATCGGTCTGCTCGGCGGGCTTAACTTTTCGATTCCACTTTACCTGCGCACCCTGCCCGGCCCGGTGGTCGCTGCCGGAACCTACACCGGCACTCTGAATCTGGCCGTCACCTACCGGATTTGTACCGGCATTGCCGCGCTCGGCATCTGTCTTGCCGGCCAGGATCAGAACGGCTCCGGCACGATCCCCATTACCGTGACGCTAATCATTACCAACGATTGCACCACCATTACCGCGCCGAATATCAGCTTCGGCAGCGCGCCGCTGGTCAGCGGTTTCTCCACCGTCTCGCAGTCTGTTAACGTGGTCTGCACCAAAGGCAGCACCTATACCGTGGGATTGAGCAACGGCAATAACGCCAACGGCAGCGTGCGCAATATGGCTAACGGCAGCAATCGCCTGAGCTATGAAATTTATAAAGACAGCAGCACCAACCGCTGGGGACCGTCCGGCACCGAGCGCCAGTCGAGCGCTAATGCCACCACGGTCAGCAGCGACGGCCTGACGCGCACTTTCCCCTATACGGCGCGCGTTTTAACCACCCAAACCACGCCGCCTGCGGGCAACTATACCGACAGCGTGGTGGTGGATCTGGCCTTTTGATTAGAGTGCGGCGACAGCTATTCCGTTCTGGCGCGTTTGGTACTGTTTTAACGTGTTTGCCCTGTTCTGGATTACGCAGGCGGCGATCCCGCTGTTGCCGGAAGGCGCGTCGATACGCCACGGCGGAAGTCCACGGCGTGACCGGTGGTGAACACCTGGGCTAAGTTTTCAGCCATAAAAAACCGGAGCCAAAGCTCCGGTTTTTTATAGTCGGGAAGCGCTATTTCTGTGCGCTTTCCATGCCCATCAGGCCAATCTTCAGATAACCCGCGCCGCGTAACGCGTCCATGGCGCTCATCAGCGTTTCATAATCCACGGACTTATCGGCCTGGAAGAAGATGGTGGTATCTTTCTTGCCTTCCGTCTGCGCGTTCAGCACCTCGATCAGCTTATCTTTGGAAACCGCTTCATTGCCGATAAACATCTGTTTATCTTCTTTAATAGAAAGATAAACCGGCTTTTCCGGCCGCGGCTGCGGCGCGCTGGTGGAAGCCGGTAAGTTCACCCTGACATCTACCGTTGCCAGCGGCGCGGCCACCATGAAAATAATTAACAGCACCAACATAACGTCGATAAACGGCGTCACGTTGATTTCGTGCATTTCGCCGTTACTGTCCAAATCGTCATTTAACCGCATCGCCATAACGCTTAACCTACCCGCAGTTTGTGAGCATTCTGAACCGGCTGTGCGCCGCTGTTGCTGCGCGCTAAATCAAGATCACGGCTTTGCAGCAGCAGCACCTGCGCCGCCACGTCGCCAAGGCCCGCTTTATAGCTGGCGATCATACGCGCGAAAATGTTGTAGGTCACGACCGCCGGGATGGCGGCAATCAGGCCGATTGCGGTTGCCAGCAGCGCTTCTGCGATACCCGGCGCAACCACCGCCAGGTTGGTAGTCTGGGTTTGCGCAATGCCGATAAAGCTGTTCATGATGCCCCACACCGTACCGAACAGGCCGATAAAGGGCGCGACGGAACCGATAGTGGCAAGGAAACCGTTGCCGCGACCGGCGTGACGGCTAATGGCGGCGACGCGACGTTCCAGACGAAAGCCGGTACGCTCTTTAATGCCTTCGTTATCGTCGGCGCCTGCGGACAGCTCCAGCTCATTCTGCGCTTCCTGCAGCAGCTGCGTGCTTTGGCTACGCGCATGGAAGCTTTCGCTCAGCTCGGCAGCCTGACGCAGCGAACGCGCATCTGCCAGCGCCTGCTGTTCATGTTGCAGGCGACGGCGCGCCGACGTCAGTTCGGTAAATTTGCCGAAGAAGATGGCCCAGGTGACGACGGACGCCAGAAGCAGCCCAATCATTACCGCTTTTACCACGATGTCTGCATGTTCAAACATGCCCCAGACGGAAAGATCCACCTGCATCAGCTCACTGGTTACCACGCTATTTCTCCAACCTTAAGGGAATTCGTCAAAACAGGTCGGGATCATACCAAAACAAGAGTGAATTGATAGTAGTTCTCATTAGTATTTACAAAGATTTCTGAGCCAGGCACCGCCGCAGAAGCGGCAGGTAGCTGTGATGTTACCGCCTGGCTTTTAAACTGTGACGCTGCGTATAAATTTATTAAAACGTCGTTTTAATTTTGTGATGTAATTCATTCAATTCATCTCCGCCAATTTTTCGCCAACGCAATTTATCTATAGTAAATCAGCCCTGCTGGCAGCTCTCTTTCCCTGGGCTTCTTTTCGCCAGAGACGGGGTTCCTTTTAAGCGCAGGAGAACAATAGATGAAACTGAAAAAACTGTTGCTGGCGTTATCGCTGGCATCCACCGCGCTGTTTACCTGCGCCGCCTCAGCTAAAGTGCTGAAGGTGGCGGAAGTCCAGCCCGCCGGTTATCCCACCGTTGTTGCACTTGAACATATGGGGGAGAAGCTGAAACAGGCCACCGACGGACGGCTGGAGCTACGCGTTTACGCGGGCGGCACGCTGGGCGATGAGGAGCAAACGCTTCAGCAGGTGCAAATCGGCGCGGTGGATATGATCCGCGTATCGCTGGCCCCCGTTTCCACCCTGGCGCCGGAAACCAGCGTGTTGACGCTGCCCTATATTTTCCGCGATGAAGCGCATATGCACAGCGTGCTGGACGGCGAAATCGGCAAAGCGATCGCCAGCAAGTTCGATAACGATCCCAATACCCGGATGGTGTTTCTCGGCTGGACCGATGCTGGCGTGCGCAACATGATCACCAAAAGTCCGGTCACCAGGCCTGAGGATCTGAAAGGGATGAAAATTCGCGTGCAGAACAGCGCCATCTCTCTGGCGACGCTGAAGGCGATGGGCGCGAATCCGGTGGCGATGGGCGTCAGCGAAGTCTTCAGCGCCATGCAGACCGGCGTGGTGGACGGTACGGAAAACAATCCGCCAACCTTCGTCGCCCACAACTATATGCCGGTCGCCAAATATTACACGCTGACCGGCCACTTTATTCAGCCAGAAATGATCCTGTTCTCGAAACGCACCTGGGACAAGCTGTCGGCGGAAGATCAGGCGCTGCTGCGCAAGCTGGGTAAAGAAGCGCAGGAGGACGAGCGCAAGCTGTGGGCCGAGTATAACCAGCAGTCGCTGGATAAGATGAAGGCGGGCGGCGTGACCTTCCAGCAGGTCGATCGCGACTATTTTGTGAAGGCGACGCAGCCGGTGCGCGATCGGTATGGCAAGAACTATCAGGATCTGATGCAGCAAATCGCTGCGGTAAAATAACCCTCTTTGCGCCGCGGACCCTCGCGGCGCGCCTAACCAGGTAAAACATCATGTCTGCCTATTCACGTCTGATGGATGCGGTCTATCTGCTGTGTATGACGATCGCCGCAATTGCGCTGATGATCATGGTGACGGTGATCCCGATCGGCATTTTCGCCCGCTATGTACTGAACGATGCGCTTTCCTGGCCGGAGCCGGTCGCCATTGTTTGTATGATTATTTTTACCTTTATCGGCGCGCCGGTCGGGTTCCGTGCCGGCACGCATATTTGCGTATCGATGGTGACCGACCGTCTGTCGCCGCGCGGCCAGAAAATCGCCGCCATCGTCAGCGATCTGCTAATGCTGGCGGCCTGCCTGATTATTTTCCAGGCCAGCTACGCGCTGTGCGAAGCGATGTGGCTCCAGCCGCAGGCGTCGCTGCCCGCCGTCACCTTTGGCCAGATGTATCTGCCTATTCCGGTTGGCGCGCTGCTGACCATTCTGTTTGTGATTGAGCGCCTGCTGTGCGGCGATCAGTCCGCCCGCCCGCTGGTCAGCCTCGGCGGCACCCACTGATTCGGAGCTTATGATGGACGCACTGATCTTAGTAGGCAGTATGATGGTTCTGTTGCTGATCGGTTTCCCGGTGGCGTTTGCCGTCGGCCTCAGCGCTTTTATCGGCGCCTGGTGGATCGATCTACCGCTGGAAGCGGTGGTGATCCAGATTACCAACGGCGTAAATAAATTTTCGCTGCTCACCATTCCCTTCTTTATTCTGGCGGGCGCGATTATGGCGGAAGGCGGCATCGCTCGCCGACTGGTTAACTTCGCCTATATCTTTGTCGGCTTTATTCGCGGCGGCCTGTCGCTGGTGAATATTGTCGCCTCAACCTTTTTCGGCGCCATTTCCGGCTCGTCGGTGGCGGATACCGCCTCTATCGGCTCGGTGATGATCCCGCAGATGGAGGAGAAAGGCTATCCGCGCGACTTCGCCACCGCGGTGACCGCCAGCGGATCGGTGCAGGCAGTGCTGACGCCGCCCAGCCACAACTCGGTAATCTATTCGCTGGCGACCGGCGGCGTGGTAACCATCTCTTCGCTGTTTGTCGCCGGAATTTTTCCCGGCCTGCTGCTGGGTTTGTGCCTGATGATTATGTGCCTGGGCTTTGCGCGCAAACGCGGCTATCCGCGCGGCGAACGTATTCCCTTCAAACAGGCGGTGAAGATCTTTTTCGACGCCTTTTGGGGCCTGTTTACCGTGGTGATTATTCTCGGCGGCATTCTCTCCGGCATTTTTACCGCGTCGGAATCGGCGGCGATCGCCTGCATCTGGGCCTTTTTCGTCACCATGTTTATCTACCGCGACTTCAAATGGAACCAGCTGCATATCCTGCTGTTTCGCACCATTAAAACCGTCACCATCGTGATGGTGCTGATCGCCTTTGCATCCGGCTTCGGCGCGGTCATGACCTTTATGCAGCTGCCGCAGCTGATTACCGAGTTTTTCACCAGCGTATCCGATAATAAGTACGTCATCCTGATGTGCATTAACGTTCTGCTGCTGGTGATCGGCACGCTAATGGATATGGCGCCGATTATCCTGATCCTGACGCCGGTGCTGCTGCCGGTGACTAATGCGCTGGGCGTCGATCCGGTACACTTCGGCATGATTATGATGATTAACCTGGGCATCGGGCTGATTACGCCGCCGGTAGGCTCCGTGCTGTTTGTCGCCAGCGCCGTCGGTAAGCAGAAGATTGAACAGGTGGTGAAGGCGATGCTGCCGTTTTACTGTCTGCTGTTTGTGGTGCTGATGTTGATTACCTATATTCCGGCAATTTCGCTCTGGCTGCCGCGCATGATGGGCGTGATGTAGCTATCGTCGCCAGCCGTTGCGCCTGCGGCTGGCGACTGTCTGATAGTGGTAAATCGCTCTCAACCCTGACTGGCTAAACGTGGTAAGTTAACCGCCTTACTACGAGTCAGGCAGGACCGCTTGCAGCATGTCGAAGAAAAATATTGAAACTACCCTTATTGGCGCTGGCAGACAGAAACGTTACACGCAGGGCTCAGTTAACAGCGTCATTCAGCGCGCCTCCTCTCTGGTATTTGATACCGTTGCCGATAAAAAACGCGCGACTGCCGGGCGGGCGCAGGGCGAGCTGTTTTATGGCCGCCGCGGTACGCTGACCCATTTTTCTCTCCAGGAAGCGATGTGCGAACTGGAAGGCGGCGTTGGCTGTGCGCTTTATCCCTGCGGCGCGGCAGCGGTATCCAATGCCATTCTCGCCTTTGTCGAAGCGGGCGATGAAGTGCTGATGGCGGGTTCGGTTTATGAACCGACCCAGGATTTCTGCCATAAAATCCTCAGTAAGCTTGGCGTCACCACGCGCTATTTTGACCATACCCTCGGCGCGGAGATCGCGGAGCTGGTGCAGCCGCATACTAAAGTCGTGTTCCTTGAATCTCCCGCCTCGATCACGATGGAAGTGCAGGACGTTCCCGCCATCGTGCAGGCGGTACGCAGCAAAGCGCCGGACGCGATCATTATGCTGGATAATACCTGGGCCGCCGGGCTGCTGTTCCGCCCGCTGGATCACGGCGTGGATATTTCCATTCAGGCGGGCACCAAATATCTGATCGGCCATTCCGATGCGATGATCGGCACCGCCGTCAGCAATGCGCGCTGCTGGGATACGCTGCGTGAGAACTCCTATCTGATGGGCCAGATGGTGGATGCTGATACCGCCTATGTCACCAGCCGCGGCCTGCGCACGCTGGCGGTGCGCCTGCGTCAGCATGAAGAGAGCGCGCTGGCGGTGGCGAACTGGCTGGCGGCACGCCCGGAAGTGGCGCGCGTCAATCATCCGGCGCTGGAACAGTGCCCCGGTCATCAGGCCTGGAAACGCGATTTTAGCGGCAGCAGCGGCCTGTTTTCCTTTGTGCTGGAACAAAAACTGAGCGATGAAAAGCTGGCACAATTTCTCGACGGCTTTCATCACTTCAGCATGGCCTACTCCTGGGGCGGCTTTGAATCGCTGATTCTGGCTAATCAGCCGGAGGAGCTGGCGGCCATTCGTCCGGTTAACGGCGTGGATTTCAGCGGCACGCTGGTGCGTCTGCACATTGGCCTGGAGCATATCGAGGATCTGATTGACGACCTGTCCGCCGGTTTTGCGCGTATCGCTCAACCATAAATGGCGTAAAGCACGCTAACCTTAAACCAGAGCTTAACAGGACGCCCCTGCCGTCTCTCTGGCAGGAAGTGAGCGGCCGTTTGCAGTTACACTTATAGTCAAATAATTCAGGCTGCATCGCGGCGGCAAGTGAGCGAATCCCGATGAGCTTACAAAGGTAAGTGATTCGGGTGAGTGAAAGCAGCCAACAAAGATACAGCCTGAAGTATGAAGGGTAAGCGATTACCACAGTCAACGAGGAAACACATGGGTGTGATACATGAGATTGTTCAGGCGCTATGGCATCAGGATTTTGCCGCGCTGGCCAATCCAGATGTGGTTTGGATCGTTTACGGCATTATGTTTTTGACGCTGTTTTTAGAAAATGGTCTGCTGCCTGCCTCTTTTCTGCCGGGCGACAGTCTGCTGCTGCTGGCGGGCGCGATGATTGCCAAAGGGGTGATGGATTTTATCCCGACGCTGGTGATTCTGACCGCTGCCGCCAGCCTGGGCTGCTGGCTTAGCTATTTACAGGGCCGCTGGCTCGGCAATACCCGGCTGGTGAAAAGCTGGCTGATGCACCTGCCGGCGCAATACCACCAGCGGGCGTGGCATCTGTTTAACCGTCACGGTTTGATGGCGCTGCTGGTCGGCCGCTTTCTCGCCTTTGTGCGCACGCTGCTGCCGACGATGGCGGGCATCTCCGGCCTGAAAAACAGTCGCTTTCAGTTCTTTAACTGGCTGAGCGGCCTGCTGTGGGTGACGATTGTTGTCGCTTTTGGCTACGGTATCAGTCAGGTGCCGTTTATCAAACGCCATGAAGATCAGGTGATGGCGATTTTGATTATTCTGCCGGTCGCCCTGCTGTTCCTTGGTCTGGCGGGCAGCATCGCCCTGATCTGGAAAAAACGCCGTCAGCGCGCCTGACGGTTTGCGGCGGCGGGATTAGCCCGCCAGCCGCATCCGCGTGATCTCTTCTCCCGGCGTGACGCCGAAATAGCGCTTAAACTCGCGCGAGAACTGCGAGGCGCTTTCATAACCGACTTTCATCGCCGCCGCGCTGGCCTTTAAGCCCTCCTGCAGCATCATGTTGCGCGCCTGATGCAGCCGATAGCTTTTCAGATACTGCAGCGGCGAAGTGCTGGTCACCGCCTTAAAGTTGTGGTGAAAGGCCGAGACGCTCATATTCACTTCCGCCGCCAGCAGTTCAACGCTGAGGCTATCGGTATAGCTGGTTTCAATACGCCGCAGCGCGCGCGCGATCTGGCTAAACTGCGTGTGACGGCTGACCAGCGAGAGCAGCGCGCCGCCGCAGGGGCCGACCAGCACGTAATAGAGAATTTCCCGTACGATTTGCGGCCCCAGCACGCGCGCATCGCGGTCTTTCGCCATTACATCCAGCAGCCGCTCGGTGGCGCACAGCAGCTCTTCCGAAAGAAAGGCGGAGTGAATGCCCTGATTCAGCGGCTTCGGCTGGAAGCTGTCATCGCCGTTGAGTTCAATCAGCAGATCCTGCAGGCGCGGCATATCGACATGCAGCATCAGCCCCGCCAGCGGATCTTCCGGCGTGGCAAAGGTTTCGCACTCAAACGGCAGCGGCACGGTAAGCATCAGATATTTGCTGGCGTCGTAATTAAAGGTGGTGCTGCCGATATAACCGACCTTTTTCCCCTGAAACAGGATCACGATGCCTGGCCGATACATTACCGGCGTACGGCCCCAGGTTTTATCCGCATAAAGCAGCTGCACTTCCGGCAGTTCAGGCAAGGCACCGCGTCCGGCATTACGCAACTGAATCACTTTTTGCGCCAGCAGCGCGCAGATCGCTTCCCGTTCCATTGTTTCTACCCGCATTGATTTACCCATCGGCAGTTTGCCCGCTGTTGCAGAAATTCTCCAGCGACCTGGAGAAACAGGCAAGATTCTCGCAGAAATAAGCACGACACCTTTGCATAATGGTCGCCGGGCGCTGAGCCGCCGCGCCATATCTCGACTAAACTTAAGCGCTATCGGGTCCAACTAACCATTAAGGAGACGTTATGGCAGACCAACCAATTATTAAACTGCGCGACGGTAATATGATGCCGCAGCTGGGACTGGGCGTCTGGCAGGCCAGCGTAGAGGAAGCGCGTAACGCGGCGCTGAAAGCGCTGGAGGTCGGCTATCGCTCAATCGATACCGCCGCTATTTATAAGAATGAGGAAGGAATAGGTCAGGCGTTACAGCAGACCGATGTGGCGCGCGACGAAATTTTCGTGACCACCAAACTGTGGAATGAGGATCAGCTGAACTGGCAGCAGGCGATGGAAAGCAGCCTGCAAAAGCTGCAGCTGGAACATGTCGATCTCTACCTGATGCACTGGCCTTGCCCGCAAAAAGGCAATTTTGTCGAGGCCTGGAAAGGGATGATTGAACTGCAGCAGCAGGGCCTGGCGAAAAGTATCGGCGTCTGTAATTTCCAGGAGACCCATCTGAAGCGGCTGATTGATGAAACGGGCGTGACGCCGGTAGTGAATCAGATAGAGTTGCACCCGATGCTTCAGCAGCGCGAGCTGCATGCCTGGAACGCCATGCACCAGATCCAGACGGAGTCCTGGAGCCCGCTGGCCCAGGGCGGCAAAGGCGTGTTCGATCAGGAAGTGATTAAGCAGCTGGCGAAAAAGTATGGCAAAACGCCTGCGCAGATCGTTATCCGCTGGCATCTGGACAGCGGACTGGTGGTAATCCCGAAATCGGTCACCCCAGCGCGTATCGAGGAGAACTTCCGCGTCTTCGATTTCCGTCTGGAGAAAACCGAAGTCACCGAAATTAGCAAAATAGACAGCGGCACGCGTCTGGGCCCGCATCCTGATGAACTGAATTAAGGTGATTTAAGGGCGGCTTTAGCCGCCCTGCGCCGGTTGTACCAGCAATTGGCCCGCCGTGCCGCGATCGGCCATTTCCAGCGTCTGGCTGTAATAGACAAACGGGAAATGCTCAGAGGAAGGCTGATTAAAGGCCACCAGCAGTTCCACCTCGCCATCAATCCAGACCGTATCTTTCCAGCCGCGATCCTCGCCAAACGGCTGCGCGCCGTTGACGCTTTTCACCAGAAACGCGACGCCCTGAATATGAAACGCCTGCGGCGTATCGGCATGCACGATCCAGCGTTCATAGCTGCCCTGCTGCGCCTCAATATCAATGCGCGACATATCCCACAGCGCGCCGTTGATGCCCGGCTGCGCATCGCCTAAGCGCAGTTCGCGCGTGCGCACCGGCGTGCCGTCGAGGATTTGATCGGCCAGTAAACGCATCGGCAGATTATCGGTCACCAGCGGCAGCAGGCCGGTTGGCCGCAGCGTCAGGATCTGCGTCGAGGTGAGAATACTGGACGGCTCAAACAGGCCGCGCAGGCGATCCATAATGCCCGCCGCAACGCCAGCGGTAATGGAGACCTCTTCGCCCTGCGACATATCGAGCAGCACTTCACGCCGCTCGCCAGGTGCCAGCGACAGCTGCTGAACCGCCACCGGCGCGGGCAAAAAGCCCTGGTCGCTGGCGATCACATGGAAAGGACGGTTATCGCTGAGAACCATATCATAACGACGGGCGTTGGAGGCGTTAAGCAGCCGCAGGCGCACCCAGCCGCGGGAAACCTCGACAAAAGGATTCTGCACGCCGTTAACCAGCAGCGTATCGCCCATCAGCCCGCCGTTTTCCGGCGGGTTATAAACCGGCACGCCGAAGTTATCGAGACGTTTATCCTGAATAATTAGCGGAAAGTCATCGACGCCGTAGTGCTTTGGGATCGGCAGCGCTTTACTGATCTCATCTTCAATCAGCCACATGCCCGCCAGGCCGTTATAAATATGCTGCGCCATGCGATTCGGCGTGCTGGCATGATACCAGCAGGTGGCGGCGCGCTGACGTACCGGCAACACCGGCGCCCAGTCGGCGCCCGGCGACATCATACGCGGCGCGCCGCCGCACAGCGCGCCCGGCACCTGCAAGCCGCCGACGCTCATCGCGATCGGTTCGTTCAGGCGATTGTTATAGATAAGCTTAACGTCATCGCCGCTCCAGACGCGCACCGTCGGCCCCAGATAGAGGCCGTTAATGCCCCAGACCGGCACTTTGTTGGTGTCGCCGGAAAAAGACCAATGGCTGCGCTGTGCCGTAAGGAACAGCGGCTGTCCACGGCGTGACTCCAGTAACGGCGGGATCGGTAACGGCGTTTCACTGCCCGCCGCCCGTGCGCTGAGCGGCAGCGCGCCCGCACACAGGGCTATGCCCGAAGCCTGTATAAATTGACGTCGACTGAAAGACATAACGACTCCATAGCGGCGCGTGCGGCGCCTGGCTGACGCGGTCCGTTTTTATTGTTGTTCAGAGATTGCTGTGGGGCCGCGACGGCGACCCGTATGAATTATACCTTGCCGTTGGCTTCTCGCTCGGCGACTTCAGCGTCCAGCTCAGCCAGCTTGACCTGCATCAGCTCACGACAGTGCGTGGCCAGCTTGCGCACCGACGTATCCGCAAAGGCGGACACGTCTACCGGCGGCAGCATTTCTACAATGACCAGGCCGTTTTTCCAACGGTTCAGCTTAATTTTATTGTGCGTGGAAGAAACCACAATCGGGATGATCGGCACGCCAGCGGCTACCGCTGCGTGAAAAGCGCCGGTTTTAAACGGCAACAATCCGCGTCCGCGACTGCGCGTGCCTTCCGGGAACATCCAGAAAGAGATGCGCTTTCTTTTAAACTCCTCGACCACCTGAGCGATGGTGCTGTGCGCCCTGGCACGGTTATCGCGGTCGATCAGCAAGTTGCCGGTCAGCCAGTAAAGCAGGCCGAAAAACGGGATCCACAGCAGGCTTTTTTTCCCGACGGTCACTGTGGAGGGCTGCACAATATTCGCCGCGGTAATCATGTCGTAGTTGTTCTGGTGGTTAGCAATGTAAATAGCATTGCCGTAATGTTCCGCACCCGCCGGTTTGCGTACCTCCACTTTCACGCCGAACAGCGGCGCCAGCTTGCCGAACAGATGGCCAAAAGTAGCGACGTGGCGTGGATTACGTGGGGAGAACAGGCACCAGATACAGCCAAATACACAAACCAGAATTGAGTAAATAATAACCAAAAAGACACGTAAAATTAGCAGCATAACGACCTCATTGTGGCTTCCGCCTAAGTATACCGGCTTTATATGAAAAGACACCGGTATTGCACCGAAGCGCCGCAACGGTTCGCGGCAGCGCTTCAGCTTCCGTGCCCGCTATCAGGCTTCGCTATCGTCAGCGCCAACGCGCGTCGGCGCATCCACTTCAACGCGATCGATACGCTGCAGGCCGCGCGGCAACAGCGTGCCGCGACGTCCGCGCTCGGCACGGAATTTCTGCAACTCTTCAGAGCGCAGCGTCAGCTTACGTTTGCCTACGTAGAGCGTTATCGCGCTGCCCGGCGGCAGCAGACAAAGCCATGCCAGACGATCTTCGCCGCTGGCGGCCTGCGCCGACGGAATTGAGATAATCTTGTTGCCCTTACCTTTCGACAGCTGCGGCAGATCGCCAACCGGGAACATCAGCATACGGCCCGCGCCAGTGATCGCCAGCAGCATATCGTCGTCGCTGTGAATCGCCATCGGCGTCATCACTTTGGCGTTCTCCGGCAGCGTCAGCAGCGCTTTACCGGCGCGATTGCGCGAGACCAGATCGGCAAAGGTGCAGACAAAACCGTAGCCGGCGTCGGACGCCATCAGCAATCGCTGATCTTCCGCCTCCATCAGCACCTGTTCCATTACCGCGCCCGGCGGCGGCGTCAGCTTGCCGGTTAACGGCTCGCCCTGGCTACGCGCCGACGGCAGCGTTAATGGATCCAGCGTATAGCTGCGTCCGGTGGAGTCGATAAAGGCGACCGGCTGGTTGCTTTTACCGCGCGCGGCGGCCAGATAGCTGTCGCCCGCTTTGTAGCTCAGGCCGGTCGGATCGATATCATGTCCTTTGGCGCTGCGTACCCAGCCCATTTGCGACAGCACCACGGTAACCGGCTCGGACGGCACCAGCTCGTTTTCGCTGATCGCTTTTGCCTCTTCGCGCTCGTGCAGCGGCGAACGGCGGTCGTCGCCGTAGGCTTCGCTGTCAGCCTGTAGCTCTTTCTTCAGCAGCGTATTCATGCGGCGTTCTGAGGCCAGCGTGGCCTGCAGCTGATCGCGCTCTTTTTCCAGCTCGCTCTGCTCGCCGCGAATTTTCATCTCTTCCAGCTTCGCCAGATGACGCAGTTTTAATTCAAGAATCGCCTCTGCCTGGGTTTCGCTGATGCCAAAACGCGACATCAGCATCGGCTTCGGCTGATCTTCGCTGCGGATGATTTCAATCACTTCATCAATATTCAGGAACGCCACCAGCAGGCCTTCCAGAATATGTAAACGCTTCAGTACCTTATCGAGGCGGTACTGCAGACGGCGGCGCACCGTATCGCGGCGGAATACCAGCCATTCGCTGAGGATCTCCAGCAGGTTTTTCACCGCCGGACGGTTATCCAGCCCGATCATGTTCAGGTTAATGCGGTAGCTTTTTTCCAGATCGGTGGTGGCGAACAGATGATGCATTACCTGATCGAGATCGACGCGGTTAGAGCGCGGCACCAGCACCAGACGCGTCGGGTTCTCGTGATCCGACTCATCGCGCAGATCTTCAATCATCGGCAGTTTTTTATTGCGCATCTGTGCGGCGATCTGCTCCAGCACGCGCGCGCCGGAAACCTGATGCGGCAGCGCGCTGATCACCACCTCGCCATCCTCTTTTTTCCAGACGGCGCGCTGGCGTACGGAACCGCGTCCGCTCTGGTAGATCTTACGGATCTCCGCGCGTGGCGTGATGATTTCCGCCTCGGTCGGGAAATCCGGGCCCTGCACGATATCCAGCAGCTCATCAAGGCTGGTTTTCGGGTTATCGATCAGCGCCATAGTCGCCTGCGCCACTTCGCGCAGGTTGTGCGGCGGAATGTCGGTCGCCATCCCGACGGCAATACCGGTGGTGCCGTTCAGCAGAATGTTCGGCAGACGCGCCGGCAACATTTTCGGCTCGTTCAGCGTGCCGTCAAAGTTAGGGACAAAATCAACCGTGCCCTGGCCCAGCTCGCCCAGCAAAACCTCGGCGTAGCGCGACAGACGCGATTCGGTATAACGCATGGCGGCGAAGGACTTCGGATCGTCCGGCGCGCCCCAGTTCCCCTGCCCGTCAACCAGCGGATAGCGATAGGAGAACGGCTGCGCCATTAATACCATCGCTTCGTAGCAGGCGCTGTCGCCGTGCGGATGGTATTTGCCCAGCACGTCGCCCACGGTACGCGCTGATTTTTTGAATTTGGCGCTGGCGTTCAGCCCCAGCTCCGACATCGCATAGACAATGCGGCGCTGTACCGGCTTCAGGCCATCGCCAATATAGGGAAGCGCCCTGTCCATGATGACGTACATGGAATAGTTCAGGTACGCATTCTCGGTAAATTTATGCAGGGCAAGACGCTCTGCACCATCCTGCGTCAATTCACTCATTATGATTCCTCACGTTGCGGCGGGCGGCAGCGCGCCGCATGGCGATCTGTTTGGTGAGGATAGTACCTTATCTGATGCGGGGATGTCACAGTTTAGTCCTGGCGCGCGGGCGCGCATCACCGGCAAAGGGTTGGCAATAAGGTTTATGTATTCTCCTGGCATATTCTTCGCTGATTATTGCGCTATACGCAAAAGTGTTATGATCAAACGCACATTTTTCTTTGTCCGATGCGCGCGTAGACTAGCCTCAGAATTTTCAACGGAGCGACAGATAATGAGTAAGATTTTAATTCTTGATGCGGGTAAAGAATTTGCCCACTCAAAGGGCGAGCTGAACCATACCATGACCGACGTGGCAGAGAGTTTTTTACGCGATAACGGCCATAACGTGCAGGTAACGCGTGTTGATGACGGCTACGATATTCAGCAGGAAGTGCAGAAGTATCTGGACAGCGACGTGGTGATTTATCAGATGCCGGGCTGGTGGATGGGCGAGCCGTGGATCCTGAAAAAATATATCGATGAAGTCTTTACCGAAGGCCACGGCGCGCTGTACGCCAGCGACGGTCGTACCCGTTCCGACGCCTGCAAAAAATATGGCTCTGGTGGCCTGTTACAGGGCAAAAAATATATGCTGTCGCTGACCTGGAACGCGCCGCTGGAAGCCTTTACCGATCCAGAGCAATTCTTTGAAGGCGTCGGCGTGGATGGCCTTTACCTGCACTTCCATAAGGCTAACCAGTTCCTCGGCATGGAAGGTCTGCCTACCTTTATCTGTAACGATGTGATTAAACAGCCTGACGTGCCGCGTGATATTGCACGCTATCGTGAGCATCTGGGCAAAATCTTTGCTTAACTTAACGCATTGAAACTTTCCAGGGGCTGATTATGTTGACCGTTGTAGCTGAGATTTGCGTGAAGCCTGGCCGCCGTGAGGCAGTGCTGGCCGCCATTTATGATTTGACGCCAACCGTTCTTGCCGAAGAAGGCTGTCACAAATATCAGGCGTTAGTTGATCATCAGGCGCAGGTGCCGTGGAAGCAGAATCTGCCAAACTCCATTTTCATGCTGGAATACTGGGAGACGCTGCGCCATCTGGAACAGCATCAGCAGCAGCCGCATATGGAAGCCCATCGTGAACGTATTAAAGATGATGTGCTGGATGTGAAGATCTTTCTGATGGAGGATCCGACAGACTCCAAATCGGATTCAACATCGCTTTAAGTGCAGCGATGCGACAGGGTTGGTGGTAAAACAAAGCATCCAACCCAAAGCGCATTTCACCCGACATCCTGCATCGTCCCCCAAAAGCCCCGCACCTGCGGAGCTTTTAGCAAATTCAAATCGCGTTCAGCAGACTGACTATGACGTCACGCCCCGACCAGTATCAGGTTGCCGCGCTTTACCGAATAGCGCGCAGTAAAAAACCCGCCGTCTGGCTAATGCCTGTCAGTTAAGCATTTTAATGAATACAAATTCACTCTTGTGCCTGGAGGAAAAACGAAAGAATAAGGGTTTCAGCCCTGTTTTCTTTCATTACAGACCCGGATCCTCGGGCCTCATTTCCTTAAGTGACCAGCATTAGCCGTCTGGCGGGTTTTATTAACAAAGCAGTATCAGAACTGGTAAACCATGCCCAGGCCTAACACGTCATCCGTCGCCAGGTTCAGGGTTTTAACAGCATCGTCATTTTTGTTCAGCAGGTTGAATTTGTAGTCTGCATAAACGGCCATGTTTTTGTTGAAGTAGTAGGTAGAACCCAGCTCAATGTATTTAACCTGAGCAAACTCCTCGTCCAGCTTCTGTACTTTGGACTGTACATACGCCAGAGACGGACGCAGGCCGAAATCGAACTGGTACTGTGCAACGACTTCCAGGTTTTTTGCTTTATCAGTAACAGCGTCGCTCAGCCCCTTAATCGCCGTCATATTGCGGGTTTCCGCGTAAGTCGCTGCCAGGTAGATGCTGTTGGCATCATATTTCAGGCCAGATGCCCAGGCTTCCGCATGTTTTGCATCGCTCATCCAGAGGGCGCGCTGATCGTCAGTGCGTTTGGAGTTGGAGTACGCGGCTACGGCGCTCACGCCGGTATCTTCGATGTTATATGCGACAGACGCGCCCCAGCCGTTGCCGTTCTGCGCCAGAGCGTTATCGCGGCCATTGGCGCTTTCGCCCGCGCCACGGTTGCTGCCCTGATACTGCAGAGCGAAATCCAGACCGTCAACCAGGCCAAAGAAGTTGCTGTTGCGCCAGGTCGCAACGTTGTTAGCGCGGCCGGTCATGAAATTGTCAGATGCAGAATAGGAATCGCCACCAAACACCGGCAGGATGTCGGTCATGGCTTCTACGTCGTAGATGACGCCGTAGTTACGGCCATAATCGAAAGAGCCAAAATCGCCGAATTTCAGACCGGCAAAGCCCAGACGGGTTGCGTTACCCGCGGTGCCAACTTCTTCCGCGTTGTTGGCCTGGATATTGTATTCCCACTGACCGTAGCCGGAGAGGCTATCCGTGATCTGCGTTTCGCCTTTAAAGCCCAGACGAACATACGTTGCGTCACCGTCATTGCCGTCATCTTTGGAAACAAGATGACGCGCATCAACTTTGCCATACAGATCTAATTTATTTCCGTCCTGGTTGTAAATTTCAGCTGCGTTAACTGCACCCGCTGCCAGAATTGCGGGAATTAAAATAGCGAGAACCTTTTTCATAATTAATAATCTTATATATGCATTACTGAATAAGCCGGGGAGACAGTCCGGCTGCCAACTGCAGTAACATAAACTAAGTGAAAGCACAGAATAATAAACCAGCAAGCTGTAAAGAAATGTAAAACAGTGATCTGCATAACTCATTTAAAAACAGTATGTTATCCAGGTTAAACGCCTGTCGGTTATTTCTTTAATTATTATAAGTACAGGTTTTAAAAGCAGCGGAAACAATTAACAAATAGCGATTAATTTTAAATAGATCACTTATAGAAATAGAATTTCAACGGTAATTAAATAATAAAAAGGCAAAATTGCAAGTATTATTAAGGATAGCGGTTGATATTAATGATTTGTCCAGAAAATTCAGACCTGGTCTCGAATTTAACAGGCACCCATAACTTCATCATTTCATCCTGTGAATATTATCCTCAACAGGATAAGTCGGGCATTTCGCTATTTCGCCCGGCCTTATTTTTATACGAGATAATCCTTTCAGTTCGTAATCTGTTAATCCGCATCGTTTTGTTATGGGGAAAAGCGCGCCATTGCGATCTCCGCTGAACCGGAAAAGCGAATCAAAAGTGAGGCCAGCGTGCGGCTGTTTATCGCGATCGATAAAATATTCTGTACGCTTCGAGGGTAAAACCCGGCATATCACCCACACCTGTTCTGCACGGCATATCCGCAAGCCATTTCATGATGAGCCGCACTACAGTAGATGGCAGATGGCAGCCACAGTAAAACGGCCCGGCTATCCTGCGATGCCGGGCCGTTTATTTTTCTCTGCGATGTATGCCGCAATGCCTGCGACGGCAAGCTTTGGCTGAGCAGGCTTAAACCTCAATTTCCGCCTTGTCGCCTTTCTCCTGCAGCCAGTTACGGCGATCTTCTGAACGCTTTTTCGCCAGCAGCATATCCATCACCGCCAGCGTCTGATCGACATCTTCATCATCAATGGTGAGCTGCACCAGACGGCGCGTATTCGGATCGAGCGTGGTTTCACGCAGCTGCATCGGGTTCATCTCGCCCAGCCCTTTAAAACGCTGGACGTTCGGCTTGCCCTTTTTACGCTTCAGCTGCTCCAGTACGCCATCTTTTTCTTCCTCATCCAGCGCGTACCAGACCTCTTTACCCAAATCGATGCGATAGAGCGGTGGCATCGCCACATAAACATGGCCGCCTTTCACCAGCGAACGGAAGTGCTTAACAAACAGCGCGCACAGCAGCGTGGCGATATGCAGGCCATCCGAGTCCGCATCGGCGAGAATACAGATTTTACCGTAACGCAGCTGGCTCAGATCTTCGCTGTCCGGGTCGATGCCGATCGCCACGGAAATATCATGCACTTCCTGCGAAGCCAGCACTTCGTCTGAAGAGACTTCCCAGGTATTCAGGATCTTGCCTTTCAGCGGCATGATCGCCTGATATTCGCGATCGCGCGCCTGTTTGGCGGAGCCGCCTGCGGAATCCCCTTCCACCAGGAACAGCTCGGTTTTATTCAGATCTTGCGCGGTGCAGTCGGCCAGCTTGCCAGGCAATGCCGGGCCGCTGGTGAGCTTTTTACGCACCACCTTTTTCGCCGCGCGCATACGACGCTGCGCACTGGAGATCGCCAGCTCCGCCAGCTGCTCAGCCGCCTGCACGTTCTGGTTCAGCCACAGGCTGAAGGCATCTTTTACCACGCCAGAAACGAAAGCCGCACACTGGCGCGAAGAGAGGCGCTCTTTAGTTTGTCCGGCAAACTGCGGATCCTGCATTTTTACCGACAGCACATAAGCGCAGCGATCCCAAATATCTTCCGCCGACAGCTTCACGCCGCGCGGCAGAATATTGCGATACTCACAGAAGTCACGCATCGCATCAAGCAGGCCCTGGCGCAAACCGTTAACGTGCGTGCCGCCCTGCATGGTCGGGATCAGGTTAACGTAGCTTTCTGTCAGCAGTTCGCCGCCTTCCGGCAGCCAGAGCAGCGCCCAGTCTACCGCCTCGATATCACCCGCAAAACTGCCGACAAACGGCGTTTCCGGCAGGGTGATCAGGCCGTTAATCGCTTCGCTCAGGTAATCGGTCAGGCCGTCCTGATAACACCAGCGTTGCTCGGTGTTATTCACTTTGTCTTTGAAAACAATCTCAACGCCCGGGCAGAGTACCGCCTTCGCCTTCAGCAGATGCGACAGGCGTGAAACGGAGAAGCGCGGGCTGTCAAAGAAACTGCCGTCCGGCCAGAAATGCACGCGCGTTCCGGTGTTGCGTTTGGCGACCGTACCGGTAACGGTGAGATCCTGCACTTTATCGCCGTTTTCAAAGGCCATATCATAGATTTCGCCGTTACGTCGCACGGTCACTTCCACGCGCTTCGACAGGGCGTTAACCACTGAAATGCCGACGCCGTGCAGACCGCCGGAAAACTGATAGTTTTTGCTGGAGAACTTACCGCCTGCGTGGAGGCGGCAAAGGATCAGTTCAACTGCCGGTACGCCCTCTTCCGGGTGAATATCTACCGGCATGCCGCGCCCGTCATCGATTACTTCCAGTGACTGATCGGCGTGCAGTATCACTTCCACGCGTTTCGCATGGCCGGCCAACGCTTCATCAACACTGTTATCGATAACCTCCTGTCCCAAATGGTTAGGGCGCGAGGTATCGGTGTACATTCCCGGACGACGACGAACGGGTTCGAGGCCGCTGAGTACCTCAATGTCTTTAGCGTTATAGCTGGATTGAGTCATCGTATCGTTCTGAATTGGTAGCTGAAAAAAGGGTTATACGATCCCGCGGCATCAGGCGCGATTCAGACCGGTAAAGTCAAGAATCGAAGGGAAAAAGCGTTCGAATCCGGTAAAGGCGTGATTGCCGCCCCCCTCGACCGTCTGGCGACAGGCCTGGTAGTAATCCAGTGCCTGACGATAATCGAGCACCTCATCGCCCGTCTGCTGAAGTAACCAGAGCAAATCCGGCGCCTCAAGCGGGTCAATCTGCATGACTTTCAGATCGTAAATGTGGCGAGACTCTAACACATATTGCTGGCCCGTGTATGGATTCTCGTTGGTGCCAAGGTAATTGAGCAGCAGCTCAAAAGGCCGCACCGCCGGATTGATCACTACCGCTGGCAAGGTAAAGCACTGCGACAGCCAGGTCGCGTAATAACCGCCCAGCGATGAGCCCACGATACCCAACTGTTCACCCGCGCGCGCCAGCACGATCTCTTCCAGCATCTGCGCCGCGTCCGCCGGATAAGCCGGCAGCTGCGGCACCAGCATCGTAATCTCAGGATGATGGATGGCGAGCCAGCGCTGCAACAGCGTCGCTTTAGCGGATAACGGAGAGCTGTTAAAACCGTGCAAATAGAGCAGCGTCGCCATTTAGTAGCCTTCGGAATCGAGATCGGGCGTAAAAGCGCGCGTCGCAAGACGTTGCACCCGGGTTTGCACCGTCCCGTTTTCATCCAGTTCCAGCCAGCGCCAGCCCGGCGCGACGGCGTCGATAGTAAAGTTGGTGCAGTGCGGTTTGAACTGAACGCAGGTTGAGGGCGAGGCCAACAGGCGTCGTCCCTGCCACTCCACATCCATCTCCTGATGAATATGGCCGCAGATGAGCGTTTTCGCCAGCGGGTAATGCTGAAGTATCGCATCAAGCGCGTGTGGATTACGCAGGCTGTGCTGATCCAGCCAGCTACAGCCTGACGGCAGCGGATGGTGATGCAGCAGAACCAGCGTGTGTCGGTCGGCGGTTTGCGCCAGCGTCTTTTCCAGCCAGTCGAGCTGATAATCGCTGAGCATGCCGTGCGGCACGCCCGCCACCTGGCTGTCGAGCAACACCAGTTGCCAATGCTCGCCGATTAATACCTGCTTTGCTTCCGCAATGCCGGAATGCGCCAGCGTCTCATACATTGCAGGCTGAAAATCATGGTTGCCCGGCAGCCAGACGCAGGGCACCGTCAGGCGCGCAATACCCTCAGCAAAATGCTGATAGGCTTCGGGGGAATGATCCTGAGCCAAATCGCCGGTGGCGATAATCAGATCGATCGGCAGCTGTTCGGCCTCGATAGCCTCCAGCACCGCGTTAAAGCTGGCCCAGGTATTAACGCCTAATAGCGTTTCATGTCTGCCTGAAAAAAGGTGGGTGTCCGTGATTTGTAATATCCTGATACTGGCCCCACTCACCACAGGAAGTTTTAGCAGGCTATCCAAAGAGTTTCCTTAATCTCCACGCCATATCAAGGTTATTGCCGTTTTACCAGGCCGGTACAGCCATCGCGCCATGCGACAAACAATAACGCAGCCAGTCTGCAAGAAACTGGTTGATTTGATGTTTTTCATCACGCTGGTGCAACTTTTTATTCGGGTAATCATATCGCGCTTTGAAGCGATAGATCTGCTGCGTTGAACACACTTCAGCAACCATCGCGTCATGATATAGCCTGACAGACATTGAAGGCAGACTCCAGTAGCTGACGGCGGGCGCGGTCTGACGGATTTCAACCAGCGTGGTGTAGCGCGTAGACTCAATAATAGTAATGCTGTAGCTGGCGCCTTTTACCTGATAGGTCACCGAGGCTCCCGCTTCATCATTGCGCGGCAGCAAACGACGCAGCTGGGCGAAGTTGGTTTCGCTCAACCGCATCATTTCGGGAAAATCAGGGACGTAGCGCTTGATCATGTTGGATTCCACTCGTTTCGCAATTTCTCATAGTGCAACATCAGCCATTGCAGAGCGATGACGGAAGCCGCGTTATCAATTTTCCCCTCTTCCACCCAGCGGTAAGCCTGTTCGCGGCTTACCACATGCACAAGAATATCCTCATTCTCTTCCTCCAGACCGTGGCATCCTTGCGCCACGCTGGCATCCACTTCTCCCACCAGCACCGAGAGGCGCTCGCTGGTACCGCCCGGACTCGCCAGGTAATTAATTACCGGCTGGACGCGTTTTACCGTCAGGCCCGCTTCCTCCATCGCCTCGCGGCGCACCACATCCTCAACGCTTTCACCAGGCTCGATAATGCCGGCCACTAATTCCAGTAGCCAGGGCGTTGGGCTGGTATCATAAGCAGGAATGCGGATCTGTTCGATCAGCACCACTTCATCTCGCTGGGGATCATAGGGTAGCAGGACTGCGGCATGTCCGCGCTCAAAAACTTCGCGCACGACTTCCTTGCTCATTTCACCGTTAAACAGGCGGTGACGGAAACGATAACGGACTAAAGAAAAAAATCCGTTATAGAGCGGCTCACGTGCAATAATTTCTACATCGTTTTTGCTGAAAGTCACAGGGGATTTTGTATTTTTAACCATAAAGCTGGCGTCCTTTATCGTGGGGGATGATGGTGAGCGGTTTCAAACAGGCCCCGCCCGGAAGGGTGGTTCTTTCTGAATTATTTACGTAAATTAACGGAAGATGGCACTTTCAGCCAACTTATCACTCTGGCACACTCTGCTAGAATCGGCGCTTATTTTTTAGCTTACGTCAGTGCTACCATAGCAACTTTGCTGCACTACAAGGAATGCAAATGAAGAAACTGCTCCCTTTACTTATTGGCCTGAGCCTGGGCGGCTTCAGCGTAGCGAGTCAGGCGGAGAACCTGCTGCAAATTTATCAACAGGCCCGTTTAACTAACCCCGATTTGCGCAGCTCAGCGGCTGACCGTGACGCGGCATTTGAAAAAATTAATGAAGCCCGCAGTCCGTTACTGCCTCAGCTTGGCCTGGGCGCTGATTATACTTATAACAGCGGTTATCGTGACGCCCGCGATACACATTCAAATACCACCAGCGGCTCTTTGCAGTTAACCCAAACCATTTTCGATATGAGCAAATGGCGCGCGTTAACCCTGCAGGAAAAAACGGCTGGCGTGCAGGATGTCAGCTATCAGGCGGCGCAGCAGAATCTAATCCTGAATACCGCTACCGCCTACTTCAATGTGTTACGTGCGATTGACGCGCTTTCTTATATTGAAGCACAGAAACAATCCATCTATCGCCAGCTTGATCAGACTACCCAGCGTTTTAACGTCGGTCTGGTCGCTATTACCGACGTACAGAACGCCCGCGCGCAGTATGACAACGTGCTGGCAAATGAAGTCTCAGCGCGTAATGAGCTGGATAATGCGGTTGAAACGCTGCGCCAGGTAACGGGTAATTACTATCCGACGCTGGCTTCGCTGAACATCGATCGTTTCCGTACCGATAAACCGCAGCCGGTCAGCGCGCTGCTGAAAGAAGCGGAAAGCCGTAACCTGAACCTGTTATCGGCTCGTCTGTCGCAGGATCTGGCGCGTGAGCAAATTCGTTATTACGAATCTGGTCATATGCCGACCATCGATTTAAACGCCTCTACTGGCCTGTCGAACAATAAATATGGCGGCAGCCGCGCAACACAGAACGACAGCATTACCGGAAATAATCAGGTTGGCGTCAGCTTCAATCTGCCGCTGTACAGCGGCGGCGCGGTATCTTCGCAGGTGAAACAGGCGCAGTACGCTTTCGTTAGCGCCAGCGAACAGCTGGAAAGCGCGCATCGCTCCGCAGTACAAACCGTGCGCTCCTCCTTTAATAACATCAACGCCTCAGTCAGCAGCATTGAAGCCTATAAACAGGCGGTGGTTTCTGCGCAAAGCTCACTGGATGCAATGGAAGCGGGTTATCAGGTTGGTACACGCACCATCGTTGACGTGCTGGATGCCACCACCACGCTGTACAACGCGAAACAGCAGCTTTCCGATGCGCGCTATGATTACCTGATTAATCAGCTGAACATTAAATCTGCGCTTGGCACCCTGAACGAACAGGATCTGGCCGCGCTGAACGCCAGCCTGGGTAAAGAAATTCCGACCGCGCCAGAATCGGTAGCGCCGGAAAATCCGCAACAGGATGCCGCAGCCGATCATGGCACTAACCTGCAGGCAGCCAGCAATAACGCGACAGCGGCTCGTCCCGCAGCAACGCGTCAGCAGAGCGGTAATCCGTTCAGCCACTAAGCATAACTTCCGGCCATGAAAAAGGTTAACTTCATGGCCGGAAATCTTCTTTTTCCGCCGTTTCCTTTCTATTCCGATCTCCGCTCGCATTTGAACGTATAACTACGTAAAGATACAGGCACAGCGCTGCCTGTTGCTTCATTTTTGAACCGGTTTCCCCTATCCTTTGCGCTACCTTTGGGCAGAGGACTATCCCCATGAAACGGACAAAAAATATTAATCGCGACGCCTTCCGTAAGAGTTGGCGCGCCCGTCATCTGACGCCGGTCGCACTGGCCGTTACCGCCGTATTTATGCTGGCGGGCTGTGAGCAGGCGGACGAAACGGTTTCTCTCTATCAAAACGCCGACGACTGTACTAAAGCCAATCCGGGCCAGAGCGAGCAATGTACTACCGCTTATAACAACGCGCTGAAAGAAGCGGAAAAAACCGCGCCGAAATATGCCACGCGCGAAGACTGCGTAGCGGAGTTTGGCGAAGCGCAGTGCCAACAGGCGCCGGCTCAGGCTGGCACTAATGCCGAAGCGCATCAAAGCGGCAGCTTCTGGATGCCGTTAATGGCGGGCTATATGATGGGCCGCATGATGGGCGGCGGCGCAGGTTTTGCGTCACAGCCTTTATTCAGTTCGAAAAATCCGGCCAGCCCGATGAACGGTAAGTTTGTTGATGCTACCGGCCGTAACTATGGCGCCGCCACGCCAGGCCGTACCATGACGGTACCGAAAACAGCGCTGGCGCCGAAACCGGCGACAACCCGTACCGTAACCCGCGGCGGTTTTGGCGAGACGGTGGCTAAACAGACTTCGATGCAGCGCAGCAGCGCGACCGGCACCAGCCATCGCTCGCTGGGAGGCTAACCGGCCTGATGAAACGCATTGCTATTGCTGAACGTCCCGACTGGCGCGCCCGAGCGACCGAATACGGTTTTGGTTTTCATACCATGTATGACGAACCTTACTGGTGTGAAGATGCTTACTATCAGTTCACGCTGGCGCAGGTTGATTATCTCGAAGAGACTACCGCCGAGCTGCATCAGATGTGTTTACAGGTGGTGGAGAAGGTGGTTAACAGCGAGGAGCTGCTGACCAAATTCCGCATTCCTAAACATACCTGGGATTTTGTCCGCAGTTCGTGGAAAACCTCGCAGCCGTCGCTCTATTCTCGCCTGGATTTAGCCTGGAACGGCAGCGGTGACGCTAAGCTGTTGGAAAATAATGCCGATACGCCAACATCGCTTTACGAAGCAGCCTTCTTTCAATGGCTGTGGCTGGAAGATCAGCTTCAGGCTGGCAAGCTGCCTGCAGGCAGCGATCAGTTCAACAGCCTGCAGGAAAAGCTGATCGATCGCTTTGCCGTTCTGCATCAGCAGCACGGTTTTAACCTGCTGCACTTTACCTGCTATCGCGATAGCGAAGAGGATCGCGGTACGGTGCAATATTTGCAGGACTGCGCCAGCGAAGCCGGGCTGCCGAGCGATTTCCTGTTTATCGATGAGATTGGATTGGGCGAGAAAGGCCAGTTTACTGATGTTAACGACCAGGTTATCAGTAATCTGTTTAAGCTCTATCCATGGGAATTTATGCTGCGCGAGATCTTCTCAACCAAGCTGAACGATGCTGGCGTACGCTGGCTGGAGCCGGCCTGGAAAAGCATTCTGTCGAATAAAGCGCTGCTGCCTTTGCTGTGGCAGATGTTCCCTGACCATCCGAATTTGCTACCTGCTTACTTTGCTGAAGATGACGTGCCCGCCATGGACAAATATGTGGTGAAGCCCCTTTTCTCACGTGAAGGCGCCAATATTCGCATTGTTGAGCAAGGGCAAGAGATCGCACGCGTTGACGGCCCCTACGGGGAAGAAGGCATGATTGTGCAGCAGTTCCATCCGCTGGCCCAGTTTGGCGACAGCTATACGTTAATCGGCAGCTGGCTGGTGGACGATCAGCCCGCCGGTATTGGTCTGCGTGAGGATCGTGCGTTAATTACGCAGGATCTGTCGCGCTTCTATCCGCACGCCTTTATTGAATAACCTTTACGGGCAACGACAGTTGCCCGCTTTTCACGCTATCCCACCTGCACTGACAGCATACTCAGCGCCGACATCACGATCCCATCCACCGGCACCGTTATGGCTTCATCTGGCTGACGCGAACCGATGATATACAGCAGCGGCAGATAATGCTCCGGCGTCGGATTAGACAGCGCCGCGCCTTCATGTTGCATAAAATTCACCAGCGGATGCTCAGCTGCTTCTCCCTGCCAGCTGAGATTATCGCGCACGTACTGATTAAACGCGGCGGCCCAGGGAAAAACCTCGCCGTCATCCTGCCAGCGCGCCATGCGCAAGTTATGCACCACATTACCACTGGCAATCAGCATAACGCCCTGCTCGCGCAGCGTCGCCAGCTTCTGCCCCAGCTGAAAATGCCAAAGCGCTGACTGCGTACCGTCAATACTGAGCTGCACCACCGGAATATCCGCTTCAGGATACATTTTGATTAAAACGCCCCACGAACCGTGATCCAACCCCCAGCTGTTATCCAGCTGTACATTGACTGGCGCCAGTAACTCTGCAATTTCCTGCGCCAGCGCTGGCGCGCCGGGTGCAGGATAGCGCGTATCAAATAACGCCTGAGGAAAACCGCCAAAATCATGAATAGTGCGCGGATTCGCCATAGCGGTGACTGCCGTACCGCGCGTATACCAGTGCGCAGAGATAGCCAGAATCGCCCGCGGCCCTGGCAATGCTTTACCCAATGCGCGCCAGGCCTGCGTATAGCTGTTCTCTTCCAATACATTCATTGGGCTGCCGTGCCCCAAAAAAAGTGCGGGCATACGTGGAGATTTCATTGTTCTCAACCTTATTAAATACGATTGAGAAACATCTTACGCATTTTGTCTGAAGGATGCAGGCGGATAAGGCTGACAAACATACTCAGATTTTTTGAACGTCATTCAGACAAAACTTTACCTGATATCCCCTCGCTTTTTGTCAGAATTTAAATAGTCTTGATAAGAATCATTATCATTATGGAGTCTGTAATGTCAGTTCCTTTATTGCTGACTATTTTGGCTGGCGCGGCAACTTTTGTTGGCGCGTTTTTAGGCGTAATAGGTCAGAAACCTTCCAACCGCATGCTGGCTTTTGCGCTGGGGTTTGCCGCAGGCATTATGCTGTTAATTTCTTTGATGGAGATGCTGCCAGCCGCGCTGGATGCGCCAGGGATGTCGCCGCTGCTGGGCTATGGCATGTTTTTACTGGGACTGCTGGGCTATTTCGCTCTTGATCGCCTGCTGCCTCATCAGCATCCGCAGGATTTAATGGCTGAGAGCCAGAAACCGCATAATTTGCGAAGAACGGCAATTTTACTGACGCTGGGGATCAGCCTGCATAACTTCCCGGAAGGTATTGCAACCTTTGTTACGGCCAGTAGCGATCTGGAGTTAGGGCTGGGCATCGCGTTAGCGGTGGCCATTCATAACATCCCTGAAGGGCTGGCCGTCGCCGGCCCGATGTACGCAGCAACCGGTTCAAAATCGCGGGCGATTTTTTGGGCTTGTATTTCCGGTATGGCGGAGATTCTTGGCGGCGTACTGGCCTTTTGGGTACTCGGTCCGGCAATGTCGCCGGTGGTCATTGCGGCTATTATGGCAGCCGTCGCCGGCATTATGGTGGCGCTATCGGTTGATGAACTGATGCCGCTGGCACGCGATATCGATCCGCATAGCAACCCCAGCTACGGCGTGTTATGTGGCATGACGGTAATGGGTTTTAGCCTGACGCTGCTGCAAACCAGCGGCATAGGGTAATGTCATTTATCTGAAAATAATCACCGACACAATGATAAATCAATAAGATAGTTTAGCGGCGGGATTTTCAAGACCTGTCTGGTATGCTTGCTCCCCGCCGCTTCGTAAACTCCCCGTTACCTTTGTTTGATGACGGAATTCCAATGCTGATACAGGGCGCCATTCTTTGTTTGGCTCTTAATATATATCATGAAGCGCGTGGAGAACCGCTAAAAGGGCAGATAGCGGTAGCGTCGGTAACGATGAATCGCGCCAACTGGGATGTGACGCAAATTTGTCCGGTTGTTTATGCACCAAAACAGTTTTCATGGACGCATTTAAAGAATAGTGCCTACAGCTATCCATCGAAAAGCGACAAAAGCTGGCAGCGGGCACAACAGATAGCTCATCAAATTATTAATGGCGAGCTTTCTGATGTGACTAATGGCGCAACCTATTACCATAATCAAACGGTTAATCCGTCCTGGCGCAGCGAATTCGCGCAAACCGCCGCCATTGGAAACCATATATTTTATGCGAAGCGATAAAAAAGCCGGGGATCTCCTAATGCTGGTCACTTAAGGTGACCAGCATTGTTTTTAAAGGGATATTTTGACCTTCTGGGCCTGATTTCCCTGCCATATTCCCGCTCCCGCTCCCGCTCCCGCTCCCGCCTCGGCGGTAGTTTCAGCATCGCTGCATTACTGTAGAAGTGCTTCAGATGGCCCGGGATGGTACCCGGCGAAGACCACGGCAGCCCG
>Ga0209463_1000120_pt1 | contig 71773 bp, 59 predicted proteins | sample AgamicMgSfrz_FD_187169 | JGI IMG/M metagenome (GOLD analysis project Ga0209463, IMG submission 187169) | Agave microbial communities from Guanajuato, Mexico - Mg.Sf.rz (SPAdes) (version 2) | ecosystem: Host-associated > Plants > Phyllosphere > Phylloplane/Leaf | place: Guanajuato, Mexico... | reverse complement strand
CAATCCTGCAGGAGCATCTTGGAATCAGTGAGGAGCTTTCTGATACAAACAGTACAGATACAGATTCAACAACTGATACTACTGGCACTACTGATACTTCTTCTGAAAGCACAACAGACAGCACTACCGGTACGACAGATAGTACAGGCACAACTACTACAGATTCGACTTATTCTGAATCAACAGGTACAACTAATTAATTTTACTAAAGAAGATGGACAAGCAGTCCATCTTCTTTTTTTATATTCTCCCTATAAAACGGTTAGTTTTTGTAAATACTATTGATGCTGTTAAACTACCAAGAATGAGGGAAACAACCATGATTAAATCAGTTTGGTCTTTAATTAATTATGCGCTTGAAAGGCCGTTGTTTTCAGAACATGATTCATTCCTTATGGATGATGAAGAGGATGTAATGCCGGCACTAGAGAGCATTACAGATGATGATCTGTAACCACATAACAAAAAAAAAGCTTACCCATTCAGGTAAGCTTTTTTATGTGCTTTAACGCTCTTTATCTGCTGCGTATCGAATATCATTAATGAATTTCAGGATAGGTTTATAGTTCTTGCCGACAAGTCCTATCTTTTCAACAAACAACTCAATAATTAGCAGTACTGTAGCGATTAGGAGAATTGCTCCCCACACCTTCGCTTGCGAGAAAATAACTGCCACTAATCCAAAGAATGTTGCCATCGCATAAATAATGATGACTGTTTGTCTATGTGTAAAGCCAATATTGAGCAGACAATGATGCAGATGTGATTTATCTGGTGCAGATAGTGGCTGCTTATTAATAAGCCTGCGTATTATCGCGAAAAACGTGTCAGAAATCGGCACACCTAGGATAATCACTGGAATAACGAATGAGATTAATGTTACGTTTTTGAAGCCCAGCAGGGACATAACAGCAATAATATAACCAAGGAATAATGCTCCTGTATCGCCCATAAAGATCTTCGCCGGATAAAAGTTAAAGAATAAAAATCCTAATGTACTCGCAAGAGCAATCGAGGATATGGCAATAACATAGCCGTTCCCCATAATCATCGCCATACCTGTAATCGTGAATAAGGCGATAGAGGAAACTCCTGCAGCTAGTCCATCAAGACCATCAATCAAATTAATCGCATTTGTAATCCCAACGATCCAAAGAATGGTAATCGGAATATCCAGGAATCCAAACTCGATTTGACCGCCGAACGGCAGGTTAATGAATTCGACCTGTACTCCACCCCAGATAACGACAACAGCAGCTGCCAATGTTTGTGTCAGGAATTTGATTTTTGCAGACAAATTATAAATATCATCTAATATGCCTGTAATAATGATGATGGTGCTCCCGATTAAAATCGGAAAATGGTAATCCTTGTTCGGATTAATAATTAAAGCTCCGATAATGAAGCTGATATATATTGCTAAACCGCCCATTCGGGGCATTATTTTCAGATGCACTTTACGCTGTTCTGGTTTATCAACCGCTCCTAATTTAAATGCCAGTTTTTTCACTAAAGGAGTAAGTATGATGGATCCAAAAAAACATGTAATAAGCATTATATAAATCATAAGATCCTCCCCAATGCCCCTTTTGTATTTTAGGCATTTGCGCTTTCTTCTTAAGCTTATATTTTTTCAAGACTGATTATAGCATATTTCATCTTAATAAATCCTTTAATTTCTTCATGATAGTTTACATATAAATTACAAATAATTAAAACCTTTTATAAATATATAATATTAGACGTAGCATCACAAGCAAAAGTTGCACTCTTTACTTATAATATGGACATAAATTCTCCATCTTACTGATAAATTTCCGCTTTTTCTCTATTGCCAGCCATTCCATGACGAAAAAGGCAAAAAAAACAGCATTCAAATCAAGGTTTCCCTTTTGAATGCTGCAATAATTAACTATGTGCTTTTTCCTTTTCTTCACTTCGGTCTTTAAAGGCATTTTCCCGATACTGCTTTTTCTCTTTATTAGACATCTTTTTGTAATCGTCCATAAATTTTTCGTAAGCGGGAATAACATCCTTAATACTGCCTTCCATTTTCACCTGGCCAAATTCAAGCCAAATCGCTTTTTCACAGAATTTCTTCATTTGGCCGATGGAATGGCTGACAAAGAACATTGTTTTGCCTCGTTCCTTAAATTCCTGCATTTTCTCCAAGCACTTCTCACCGAACGCCTTATCCCCAACAGACAATGCTTCATCAATGATAAGTACATCTGGATCTGTATGAACAGAAATCGCAAAACCAAGACGGGAACGCATCCCGCTGCTGTAGGATTTAACAGGCTGATCAATGAACTTGCCTAATTCAGCAAACTCAATGATATCTGGCTCAAGTGCTTTAATCTTTTCTTTGCTGAAGCCGAGCATCAAGCATTTAAGCTCAATGTTTTCCCTGCCTGTCAGCTGGTTATTAAGCCCTGCTGCAACAGCAATCAAGGAAGCCTGTCCATCTATCTCAACAGTGCCGCTCGTTTCTGGAACGATGCCTGCAATAATGTTGGAAAGCGTTGATTTACCTGAACCATTTATGCCGACAAAGCCGATTGTATCGCCTTTTTCCGCAGTAAAGCTGACATCTCTAAGTGCATAAAACGGCTCACCATAGCTCTTCGGCAAAAAAATATCCATCATTTTTTCCTTGTTGTTGCTGTATAGTTTATATCTTTTCGTCAAGTTCTTCACTACGACAGATTTAGTCATACAATCACTTCCATTATAAGAAATCAATAAAATGCCTTCTGAACCTTACATGTAAATACGAACCAAGGAATAGGAAGACAAGCATAATTGCCCAGAAATAAAGGGTCAGCCAGCCATGCTCGATGAAGAACCAGCCTTCACCTAAAAGAGAATAGCGGACACCTTCAATTAAATAATAAAACGGGTTCAATTGCATTATTAATTGTAATTTTTCACCAAAACGATCCTGTATCGGCCAAAGTATTGGTGTAGTATAAAGCAGTACTCTCATCAATGATTGAACAAGCATTTGAAAGTCCCTCACAATTGTTGAAATGGTTGATGTGATTAAGGACAATGAAAACAAAAATAGAATTGTTACAACCAAAAAGTATGGAAGCTGCAAATAGTATATGTTAATAGGTAATCCCATAAACTGAAAAATAATGATTGTCACAAGCATTAACAGCAATTGCGGCATCAGCTTGGATAAAATTACATAGGATGGTATTGCACTCAACGGAAAATTCATGCGAGACACCATCTTCAGCCTTGTATAAATCGATTTCGATCCATGTGTTATCGACGGATAAATGAAGAACCATAAAGTGATACCTGCTAGCATCCATGGAAAGAAAGCGTATTTTCCATCGCCATATTCAACAGCCGGTCTGTTCTGAACAAAACCAAACACAAACCAATAAATCGCAATTTGGATAGCAGGGTTCAACAGCTCCCATAAGCTTCCCAAATAGTTATTGTTATTGGCGCTTTTCAGTTCATATGCAGCCAGTCTATTGATCAAATGAAAATTATCATATTGTTCTTTTAACACTTTAAACATTGAAACCATGTAAACCTAACCCTTCTCTCATAAGCCAAATAGGACTAAATGGGCTTTTTAATGTAAGCTTTAAGCAAGATTGCTCTACTTAAGGAATACTTCTTCAACCACTCTCTTAGATGCTTCCCCATCTTCCAAATAACAAAACGTATTATAGAACTCCTCGAATTGTTCGTTAAGAGGCTCCTTTTCCGCTTGACGGATATACGCAATAACTTCATCCGTCGTTTTTGCCAATGGACCTGGTGCCTTCTGCTCAAAGTCAAAGTAAAAGCCACGCAGCTTGTCGCGATATGTGTCTATATCATATACGTAGAAGATCATCGGTCTTCTTAAGTTACCGTAATCGAAGAATACGGAAGAATAATCGGTAATCAACAAATCAGATATCAAGTATAGCTCTCTGATATCCTCATAGTTTGAAAAGTCGTATGCAAAACCAACATATGGAGTTAGATCTAAATTCTCTGCGACTAAATAGTGCATTCTCAAAATAACGATATAGTCATCGCCTAGCTCTTCTTTTAGCTGATCGAGTTTTAACTCCAAATCAAACTTGTATTTTCCTTTACCATAAAACTGGTCATCTCTCCATGTCGGTGCATATAGGATGATTTTTTTATCAAGTGGTAAAGCAAACTTTTCTTTAATCGCTGTAATGTTATCAACATGGTTATCATTAATCAATGCATCATTACGCGGATAGCCTGATTCAATCATCTTCCTGTCGAAATCAAATGCTCTTGCAAAGATTTCACTAGAGTACGCATTCGGAGAAACGAGATAATCCCAGTTGCTTGCTTCTTTAAGGAAGTTTCTTTTGTACTTTTTCGTGTTCGTGCCAGGCATATGCACTTCATCCATATCTGCTGCTAGACGTTTTAGTGGCGTGCCATGCCATGTCTGTAAATATGTCGTGTTCTTTGGCTTAGGAATCCACAAAGGCAAACGGCTGTTGCTGACCCAATATTGTGCCCTAGCCATCCTGAATAGCCATTTAACTGAGAATCTTGGCGTAATATTGATACCTCTGTTCTCAAAGTTTTGGATAAATCTTTTATCAACACTCCAGTACAGCTTATACTCTGGATGATTCTCTTTCAAATATTCATAAATTGCTCTTGGACTGTCACTATACTGTTTTCCTAAGAAGCTTTCAAATATAACTGTTTTCTTGCTTGCTGGAAGCATGCCGAGCATTTTAAATGCAAGCTTAAAGAGCTTTTTCGCTTTTCTGCTTCTTTTAATGCGCACAAGCTTGCCTTTAATTCTGCTTTTCAGCTCTTGTTTTGCATTGTAGTCCGCCACTTTAAGGGATAGATAATTATTTTTTGCTGTTGATTTAAGCAGCACTCTTTTCTTTCCATATACAGTTGAAATAATACTTTTTTGTCTTTTATATTTTGGATTAAAGGAAATAAACTTTAATCTTGGGCTTAATACTTTTACTATTTCGCCGTTTTCTTCATAAGAAAGCTCCAGATAGAGGCGATAAAAGATTGCTTCTGACTGGAAAAGATATTGGCTTAAATCAATCTTACCTTCGAAACCAATTGTTTCGTAATTATGGTTGTTACCACCGTACATTTCCTGCAAATCGCTTCTTTTGTTATCCTCAAGGGAAATATTAAATACTTCTTCATTAATATTATTTGTGATAATCAGCCTTTTTTCGACAGGAGCCTGCTGTGACTGCGGATTAAAGCCATATCCAGAAATATGTACAAGACTTCCATTTGTTAAATGGGCTTCCTCAATGTTAGCAATAATCCTCTGTTGAACCGTTCTGAAGGAAACATTGCCTTTATTCGTGGTATAAGCATAAAACATTGTGCCAGCTTCAGCAAACATATAATAATTAAGCTCCAATGCTGCCTTATTGCTTTTTATTCTAAATTTCTTCTCTGTGTCTGTGTCTGTCTCTGTCTCTGTGTCTTCATCCTTCACAAGCAAATACAAGTCCCATGTAGATGTCTTGATCAATTCCTCTTTATTTTCAGTAAGGCTGATTGCCGATTCATAAATTCCAAAATCTTCATTTATGTCAATTTGCTTGATAGACCCCTCTATTACATTTTCAGAGCCTCTTTGTATTAGTACAAGGCTTGTCTGCTTTGCTTCAAGCAATTCATGTTTAAAACAGAACTTTACGGATAATTGATCGTTATCAATAATTACCTTATGTGCCTGTTTATGAACATATCCAGATTCACTCATTATGCTACTCCTCTCAAACATACAGTACCTAAATTCACGTACTTTACAATCTATCAAACATTATATAGGTAACGTGAATGGATTTCAAACTTATTTAGAAGTACGACGCTCAACTGTGTTAGACTATTTTCATTTTTGTCACAAAAATGAAAAAAACCTATAGCTGCGGGCATAAGACCCGCACTATAGGGTACAGAATTGCTTACATTACTTAATATTCAAGCCAAGATTTGAATTGATTGTTGTATAGAACTGGTACAGCTTTTTATCCATCACTTTTTGCGTATAGTCCATACGAATTAAGCTAATCTTTTGATATTCATTATAACGGATGAATATTGCATAGCTTCCCTTCCCAAACTCAAGCATTGTTGTCAATGGAAGCGTCAAGCGGAAATGATGCTTATCGATTCTTTCAAGCTCAAAGGAATATTGATTTACTGTATTGCCCCTGTCACGCAAGATTATATCATTAACATTATCAATAGAATCACCATACAAATGGAAGTCCAAAACATAGTCGCTTTCACCGAAAGCTCCCTCTTCATAGAAGCCTGCCATAGAAACACGAATATGCTTCTTGTCTTCAAAAGGTGTTACCATATATGGCTCATTTTCCAGAATGACAATGTCTTTTACTTTTTCCTTTTTGTCCCATTTAAACAAGTCAGCAATTTTATCCTGTTCACCATTAAGGAACATATTATAAACGACCTTATTGATTGGGTGGAAGAATTGATCCTCAATAGAGTAGCTGAGATCCTTCGTTGTTTCAATCACTTCATTAAATTTGTCATAATACGCCTGCTTGTTTTTACTCTTGAAGAAATGCTGACGATTAAAGAATCTAGTGATGCAATCAAATTCATAAAGACGATTTAAAATCATCTTTTCTGTTTTTTCATCAAGCTTCTTTGCCTTTACATAGTCAATTACTTTAATGTTTGTATCCATTTTCTGCATGATGCTTGTTTGTTTCGTTAAGGAAGCATCATTTTCATCAAGCCTGTTCAAATAGTAAATAACATTAGTCGTAGTTGAAATTGTTTTAGTTGCAACAAGCACATCGATAAAGAACTGCTTGTCCTCTGCATACTTCATTTCCGGATAACGAATATTGTTATCTCTCAACAGACTTGTCTTCATCATTCTTGAACGCGGTCCTAAATGCTGAAAAATATGAGGAATGGACGTTGCTTGAATACCTCTTCTTTCTTTGCAGGATTCATGCTCACCAACTATTTTAGTAGATTTATTCTCTACCTGGATTGTTTTGCCGACAACATAATCATCGTTAGTTTCTTTCAGGATATTGTAAAGAACTTCAAGACCGTTATTCTCCAACCAGTCATCTGCATCAAGGAACGTAATATAAGGAGCTGTTGCCAGTTCTATTCCTAAGTTTCTTGGCTGTGCAGGGGTTCCTGTATTTTCCTTTAGAAAAACAACCATCATATTCTGGTATTTCTGAGCATATTCCAACAGCATCGGACGAGAATTATCATTTGACCCGTCATCGACAAGAATATATTCCACATTATCAAAACCGATTGTTTGATTAATAACAGAATCAACTGTTTTGCTTAAGTATTTTTCAGCATTATAAACAGGTGTAACAACAGTCAACAGCTTTTCCTTCTTCTTTTTCAATGCACTGAATATGCTGCTTTTTTTATTGTAGACATAGTAGCCATCATTATTATACTCAATTTTATTTTGCGCTTCGAATTGTTTTTTATTATAGTTTGACACTATAAAAACACCGCCTCTTCATTATCAAATACACTATGTATTAGAACGATTCACTTCCTTTACAAAAGTAACCATTTTATTATTATACACATTTTGCAGATTTTCTTAAACATTAACCTATCATTATGGAGCAAGCAAGCAAAAATAAGTAATTTTACTTTTGATTTCGCTAGGAATTCCGACCTAATTCTTACCTTTATTTATGTGCTGTCAAACAGTATAAAGCCTTCTTTAAAATCTATTGTTTTTACTTTTGGATCAATTCACTAAAAGCCTACAGAAACTAATTTCTCCTACAGGGGTTCGAACAAAGCAAAATCCCTTTTTTTCTATGAAGACCATTTTAAAACTTATATGCTTTGAAAACAAGTAAAAGCCAGCACTCCAATTCGTGCTGGCTCCGTTATCATTTATATATCGGAATTTCAAAGTACATTTCATAGGAATCAAGCAAATCATACAAGGATTTCATGCGATTCACTTGTTTACTTGCCCACCCTATATCTGTTGCGTATTGATGCACTCCTGGATTATTGGAATTCCATCTCATTTTATAAAGTGTGTCTTGTTGGTATGTGGCATTATTAATATAATTTTTGCCGATGAACTCTGCTCCGCCGATAATAGCTTTTTCCGGGGTTGTCCAGCCATGCTTGTATGCATATTCAGATCCGCTTTGTGTTGGCGAAGCATCATATGCTCCTATTCCGTACATATTATAAACCTTCATCGGTTCAACTGCCTTACCGTCAACACTAGAAACGGTAACTCCAGTTGCCAGCTCTGAAAAACCATTGCCTGTTTCCAGCAATGCATGGGAAATCAAGTAAATTTCATTTATTCCATACTGTTTGCCTGCCTCTATAAACGAGCTCGCCTTTTCTGCGAAGATCCCTTTTCCGACAAGAATTTTTGCGTTTACCTCTGCCTCATTTAAGCTTGCACTTGCTGAAAGCTTCAAGAACTGCAGCTTCTGCTTTTCATCACTCATGAAATTATCCGGATTCAAATAATATTGGATGTCTGCAGGACCAGCATTAACCCAATAATTGTAAGCTAGTCTGTATTGGGCAGGCTTGTCAGTAGTTGCTGCAGCTATTTCATCATAGTATTTGTAGAAGTCTACTTCATACCAGTAATACCCGCTACTGTCCTTAGCTGTTTTTGACAAAATGGTTACTTTATCTCCTGTTGAGAACTTGCCAATTATCCAATCATTTAGGCTAGCTCCACCTCTCACATTCCAGCTGCCACTATTAATCAACCCGTAACCACTGTAGCTGCTTATATAAGAGAAGACATCCTCTCTGACATATGCTTTATACTTCTTATCAGTTTGGGCAGATTTACTAGCTTGAATAGCAGCTGCGTCAGCCAACGAATAATTTAAGTAATCATATGCTGTATAGACAGCTTTTGTTTTCTTCATTTCAAAGCTAACAGATGCTTTACCAGTATTATCATAATATTTTAGGACAAATTCATGTGTCCCCTTCGCAAGCTTATAGCCAGTAACTTCGCGCTTGCCGCTTGAGGTGCTTTCCCATGAATTTATCACTCTTTCACCATCGATTTCCAGAATGACTCCATCATCTGCTTGGACCGTAAAGTTGTACAATCCATCCTCTGTTATTTCCACTGTCTTTCTGTAAATGGCAGAGAATTTATCTGTACCAAGTGTGCTTGCTGGCGATCCTGTTCCCCAATCGAAATTAACAGCTGTTATTTTGTTAATCGAATTCTGTCCGCCGATGACAACTGGTTTAACATTGTCAGACAAAGTATAAGCAGGAGTCTCATCAGCACCGATAATTTTCGGATAATATTCTGCATACCAGCCAGTGCTGTTGACTAGATTTTCAGCAGTATATGGGACAAAAGAAAGCTCGAATTTCGCTGTTCCCTTATTATCGTAATAACGCACTTCTATCCAATGAATATTACCGTCCTTCGTATCAGCAATCTTTACCTTTGTAGCCTTCTCTCTGTAAGAGCCGTTATTCCATTGATCAATGACTGGTTGTCCATCAATAAATACTTGAATACCGTCATCAGAAAGACCACGAATAACATACTCCCCAGCTTCGATTCTTTTCGCAGTCACATATTTCGCCGAAAATCCGTCTGCATTAACAGAAGCTGCCGGTGCTGCTGTTCCAAAATTCTGAGTCAATGTCATGCTGTTACTGTTATTAACACCCTTAGATGCCACCGGTGCTCCTGTCAGTGTCGTATTGTTATAATAATAGGCAATCCAGTTTCCTAATGGCTGTACATCTGCATAAGCATAGGCACTGCCAGTATTATCATAATAATCAGCCTGGATAACATGTTCGCCAGAGCTCAAGCTTGTAATTAATCCATTGTTATATACACCGCCTGAGTTACTCCAGCGATTGATAACAGATTTGTTGTCTACCTTCACCCGCATGCCATCGTCTGCAAATGTTGAAACAAAGTAATCTTGACCTCCAGTTATTTTTTTCAAGAAGGATGCCGAAAAGCCATCTGCAGGAATACCCGCAAGAGGCGCATTTTTATTCCATTTATACTGAATTGAACTGATTTTTGTCTTAGCGTATTTCCCGCCAATTACTGTTCCAGTTCCTGTCAGCGTTTTGTTTGGATAAAACACATTAAGCCAATCACTTGTCGTCACTGATTGCTGTAATGGTTTTATGTCGAAGTTAAGCTTTGACTTCCCGCTTTTCTCTAGATATTGAACTTTAATCCAGTGAACATCCTTTTTAGCGGCATCTGTTGTCGCTATATCATTTATATTGATTTTCACTGTGTTTTCAGAAGAATTGGAGCTAGTCCATTTGTCCAGCACTAGCTTATCATCAACATAAACTCGTATACCATCATCTGCACTATAACGAAGTACATAATCACCTGCAGTCAGCTTCATTGCAGTAATAAACTGGGCCGTATAATTATTAACTGGAACACCCGCAGCAGGAGCGCCAGTGCCAGCATCAAAGCTGAATGCCCCGTTTCCATCGCCCTTGATGATTTTTTTGTTAGCAGGGACTCCTTTTAAACTAGTATTTGCATAATAATAACCTAGCCACTGTCCATACGGAAGCACATCTGCACTAACAAACGCACCGCCAGTCTTTTCTAAATAGTTGATTTTCAGTATACCTGCAGACTGCAGATTTGGAATCACTGCCTTATTCTCTTTACCTGAGGAGGATGACCAGCGATTAAATAATGGTTGTCCATTAATAGTCGCACTTATTCCATCATCAGCAATTGTATGAACAAAGTAATCACCTTTATTCAATAGTTTATAATAGGAAGCAGAAAAATTATCCTTCGCTGTCTTAGTGTTCGGTGCAGCAGTTTTCCAGTTATAAAACACATTGCTGATTTTGCTTGTGCTGCTGTTGCCTCCATATACATTGCCGATTCCCGCAGCAGTTGTACTGTTATAATAAGCGGCAAGCCATGAGCTTTCAGCCAGCTCTTCCTTCACAGGTGTTATGGAAAAGTCTAGATAGCTTTTCCCTGTTTTCTCCACATATTCCACTCTAATAGCATGGGTGCTTCCTTGCGAGGAGTTAGCCACATCGACGATAATTTGTTCCTCTCCTGGACTTGTTTTCTCTAACACCTTCTTATTATCTATAAAAATTTGAATAGCATCGTCAGATTTTGTATGAATAACATACTGCCCTGCAGCAAGCTTTTTGTATGTGTAAAGCTTCATCGAAAAATTGTTACTGCCGATATTTTTTGCACCAGGTGCATTATAGCCATAGTTAAAAGACAAATCGCTGTTACTAGTAGGTGTATATAGAAGCGCATCCTCTGGAGCACCTTTTTTTGTCGTGTTATTGTACAAATAACCAACCCAGCTGTCAAAAGGCAGCACATCAGAAAACAGGATCGCTTTGCCTCCTGCCTCACTATACTCTGTTTTGACATTATGAACACCAGCAGTCAGATTGATTGGTTTCGAAATGGTTTGGCCAGATTTGCTCCAGCTATCAATTGATAGCTTATCATCCACATACATTCTGACACCGTCATCTGCAAAGGTTTGGAGAAAATAATCGCGCTGGCTTTCTTGCACATTCAGCTTCGTTGTAAATGACGCTGAAAAATTATTTGCATTAACACCACTCATAGGCTTATCATAGCCCCAATTCAAGTGGAGACTTGGAAATTGTACAGAGATTCCCGTTTCAGATAGATTGGTATTATTATAAAAATTCCCTGACCAGCCTGTATCCGCTGCTAGTTTATGCTCAGGGTTAATTAATAACAGTCCAAAAATAGAAAAAAACACCAAAAAGGCAGCCTTCTTGCTCAGTAATTTTTTTATAACCATACACCTCAATTGTTTTAATAGTTTAATATACTATTAATATCGAGTAGATAGGCGTTTTGTTTAATAGCATTAGCTGAAAATACTTGGAATCAATTCCTCTTTTTAGTAATCTTCGTATAAAAAGAGGCTGGGACAAATCAAAAGATAACCTTTCTAAACACGAATAATAAAATTACATCTAAATTTGAAAAATGAAGGTTGTGTCTAAATAGCATTTTGAGTTAAAGTTAGTTCGTTTCATTGCGCTGCACTAAGATTTCTAATTATCGTATTAAAACTAAAAACAAAAAAACCGAACTATTTAATCAATAGTTGATTAAATAGTTCGGTCTTTATGCTGGTTCACATACTTATGTCCCAGCCTCTTTATTTATTATTAACAGGCTCGTCCTGCATGTTTCCAACAAGGTCTTTCAAATATACTTCCAATTTATCTTTAATATCATCACGCTTTAAAGCAAGCTCGATTGTTGTTTGGATAAAGCCCAATTGCTCCCCAACATCATATCTATTGCCTTCAAACTCATAAGCAAACACTCTTTGGATTTGGTTCAGCTTTTCGATTGCATCTGTCAGCTGAATTTCGCCGCCTGCGCCTACTTCTTGTTCTTCTAAGAATCGGAAAATTTCCGGAGTGAAAATATAGCGGCCGATAATTGCCAAATTAGATGGAGCTGTGCCTTGCTTTGGTTTCTCCACGAATTTTTTCACTTGGTGTCTTCTTCCAGATCCTTCAATTGGGTCAACGATACCATAGCGATGTGTTTCTGCATCAGGTACAACCTGTACACCAATAACAGAAGATAATGTTTCATCGTATTGGGACATTAATTGACCTAAACATGGATCGTCACTGTCCACAATGTCATCACCTAACAACACGGCAAACGGCTCATCACCAATGAAGTTTCTTGCACACCATACAGCATGTCCTAAACCTTTTGGTTCCTTTTGGCGGATATAGTGAATGTCTACATTGGATGATTCTTTTACTTTATCGAGAAGGTCAAACTTCTCTTTTGCAACTAGGTTCTCTTCCAATTCCCATGCATTATCGAAATGGTCCTCGATTGCTCTTTTCCCTTTTCCAGTAACAATGATAATGTCTTCGATGCCTGAAGCAACCGCTTCTTCAACAATGTATTGGATAGTCGGTTTGTCAACAATTGGTAGCATTTCCTTTGGCATTGCTTTTGTAGCCGGCAAAAATCTAGTTCCAAGACCTGCAGCTGGTATTATCGCTTTTCTAACTTTAGACATGTATTTACCTCCAAATAATTCCTATCTTACCTCTATTTTAAATGCAATATTATTTATTGTCCACCGATTACAGACAGGGCAAAAGTTACTATTTTAGTTTATACCTTTATTAGTATACAAAAAAGCGGCATATCTAATTCATACACAATAGATAAACTCATTTTCAGCATATTGAAGCAACACATCCCTTCTATAAACAATTATTAATATAATAAATTTGCTGAATTTTATATTCAAACCAGGTCTTTTCTGCTATCTTAAAAGTAGTTTTATCAAAAATTGTCAAGTTATGGAGGTTATAGCAGAACATGAGATCGGAAAAACCGAAAAAGAAAAAACGAAAATGGCTGCGAATCACCGGCATTATATTGCTGATTCTCTTAATAGGAATCGGTGCTTACGTATATACTGTTTTTAATTCCCTTTCAAATGCCGTGGATTCAATGCACAAGCCTGTTGACAGAGAAACAACAAAACGGACAGAAACGTTAAATTTAGAGCAACAGGAGCCTTTCTCCGTATTAATGCTCGGTGTCGATGAACGCGACGGAGACAGTGGAAGATCAGATACAATGATTGTTATGACCGTTAACCCAGAGAAAAAATCTGTAAAAATGCTCAGCATTCCTCGTGATACACGTACAGAAATTGTTGGCCATGGAACAACAGATAAGATAAATCACGCTTATGCATTTGGTGGTGTGGCAATGTCTATGGACACTGTCGAAAACTTCCTAGACATACCTATTGATTATTATATGCAAATCAATATGGAAGGTTTTAAGGATATAGTTGATTCTGTCGGCGGAGTCACTGTAAATAATGACCTTGATTTCACGTATGAAGGTGTTCATTTCCCAAAAGGAGAGGTTACCCTTAACGGAGAAAAAGCTCTTAAATTCTCCCGGATGCGTTATGAGGACCCTCGCGGAGACTTCGGACGTCAGCTAAGACAGCGCATGATCATCCAAGCGGTGCTAAAGGAAGGTGCGAGTCTTAATTCATTAACGAACTTCGACGATATTTTTGATGCTTTAAGTAAAAATATTAAAACGAACCTTACATTTGATGAAATGGTAAATATTCAAAAAAATTATAAACAAGCTGCCGGAAATATTGAGCAATTTACAATTAATGGTACAGGTCAGAAAATTGACGGTATTTGGTATTTACTCGTAGATGATGCAGAAAAAACAAAAATCCAAACAGCTTTGAAAGACCATTTATCAGTTAAGTAATACACTCTAGGCTGGAAAGCTATATTATATCCTGATAATAAAACCGAACTACTTTAGCCATCGTGCCTATTAGTTCGGTTTTTTCATTATTTTTTATATCTATTCGAATATTTCTTAGTGGAATGGAGCGGAGTCCATCGACTACTAAGGGTAATAGAGGAAAGGATGAGACCCCGTGGAAAGCGAGTGGGCGCAGCGCAATGAAACGAACTAATTTTAAAGCCAGGCATCATTTAAACATAAAGTCCTATAACAACCACCCGCTATTATGACATATTTTTCAATGTTTTTTCATTTTTGTGAAAGACGCTGTCGAATAATATAGAAATACTTGTCAGAATGGTGGAAAGGTTTTAAAATAAGGTAATTAGGAAACAATATATCATAAATTTAAGAACTATGAGAAACAACTTGGATAACCATCCATGCACATTTGCTTGCAATGCAATAATATAGCAGAATGACTGGCTGTTATTATAACGACTATGGGAACTTCATATAGGAGGATACAAATGAAAAAAGTAATCACTTATGGCACCTTCGATTTATTGCACTGGGGTCATATCAATATTCTTAAAAGAGCAAAAGAGCTTGGCGACCATTTGACAGTAGCTCTTTCTAGCGATGAGTTTAATGCAATTAAAGATAAAAAGGCTTACCACAGCTATGAAAACAGAAAAATGATTTTAGAAGCTATCCGTTATGTTGATGAAGTAATTCCTGAACACCATTGGGATCAAAAGGTTACAGACGTTATCGACCACAACATCGATGTATTTGTAATGGGAGATGACTGGGAAGGCAAGTTCGACTTCTTGAAAGATCATTGTGAAGTTGTTTACCTGCCAAGGACTGTTGGAATTTCCACTTCTAAAATCAAAAAGGATTTATTCAAGGTTAAGTAATATGATAAGGGAACTTGCGATTTCCTTCTATTTAATGCTATTTTCTTTGTTGTTTCGGATTAGCAGTCTATTCCAGCAACAAAAGAAAATAGTTTTTTGTGTGTCTTTTCCAGAAAATACGCTGGATATAAATGAAAAGCTAATAAAAACCGCTGCAAATAGCCGCTCTATTTTTCTTGCAACAACAACACAAACGAAAAAATTGCTGGAAGAAAAACAAATTGGTGAGGTACTTGATTTCACACCACATAAGCCATTGCATTTCCTTACAGGAATACGGCATCTTGCAACAGCAAAGGTAGTTGTTCTTGATAATTATTTCGGCTTTCTATCTAGCATTCGATTTAAGCCAAATGTTAAAGTGCTGCAAATCTGGCATGCTGCTGGTGCCATTAAAACGTTCGGCTTAAAGGATTCGAGTATTCAGTCGCGGACAAGCAAAGCAAATCAGCGATTCAAGGATGTATACAGTCAGTTTCAATATGTAATAACTGGTTCACATGAGATGGATACTATTTTTCATGAAGCATTCTCCATCCAAGAGCAGCAAATCATTCACACAGGAATACCTCGTACTGATATTTTCCTTGATGAGACACGCAAAAACGAAACAATCAAAAAAATATACAAAGAGTACCCACAGTTTGAAAACAAAAAAATCGTATTATATGCCCCAACCTTTAGGGGCGGAAATAATGGGATTACAAATGCCAAGCTAGATTTACCATTATTAAAAACAAAGCTCAGTGATGACACTATTATGCTGATTAGACTCCACCCCTCCATTAAAGAAAAAGCAGATATACCTGAAATGGATGGCACTGTCTATGATGTATCACAATATCCATATATAAATGAATTACTTTTGATTACAGACCTGCTCATCACAGATTATTCCTCTATCCCTTTTGAGTATTCCTTTATGAGAAGACCAATGGTATTCTTCCCATACGATCTTGAAAGTTATGCAAAAGACAGAGGATTTTGGACAGATTACGAAAAGCTCGTCCCTGGACCTGTTGCCTATACAACAGAGGAATTGGCCATTATTTTGGAAAAAGACAGCTATGATCTGAAACGAGTAGAAACATTTCATAAGCGCTGGAACGAATATTCCACAGGCAAAGCAAGTGAGAATGTTGCCGCACTAATAACAAAATGGTTAAACGACTGAAGATTTTTCTTCAGTCGTTTTTTAAACTATTATGTTAAGATGTTGTTAGAAGTAATAGTAACCCCTACAAATTTACAACGCACACCTTCCCTTTCAAATGAAACCATCACTTACACAACTAAAAACATTTTAAAAGCTCGTACAAATTAAAAGCAATTACACACTCTCACAAACCAATTTTTGACGAAATTATACAAAACAAACTCGAATAAGGAAATTTCCTGAAATTTCTCGGGAAATAAACTGTCAGCATTTGTTGATATTTTTGTTGTTTCTTATTCAACCGAATGCGGTATATGTATTATATGAAAAACAAAATCCCAATGAAAGGATGATAATCATGAAAATAAAAGCAGGAAGCTGGAGACTACTAACTACACAGGACAAGCAATTCATCTTGCAAACACTTAGCATTCTTTCTAAATTCAAGGGTTCAAAATAAAACTCGAATACTGTTATTTCTCATAAATTTCGATAGGCAGTCCATCTGGATCCGCAAAAAATGTAAATCTTTTATCTGTAAACTCATCACGGCGAATATCTTCGACTTCTATAGATTGACTTTGTAAATAAGATACTGTTTCAGCAATGTCATCCACCTCAAATGCGATATGTCGCAAGCCTGCTGCTTCTGGATAACTCGGCCTTTTCTTTGGATTAGGAAATGAGAATAGTTCTAGCTGATAAACATCGTTTACCATAAGGTCGAGTTTATATGAATTACGCTCTTCTCGAAACACTTCTCTAATCGGTTTAAACCCTAAAATATCGACATAAAAGGACTTAGATACTTGATAATTACTGCAAATAATAGCTATATGATGCACTTTATTGACTTTCATATGACAACACCATCCAATCACTTTTTTGTATGTAAGAAAAAAACGAAGAAATGCAGGGTGCATTTCTCCGCTTTAACATCATGCTTTTTTATGCCATTCCCAAGCACTTTGAATAATGGATTCTAAGCCTCTTTCTGCTTTCCAGCCAAGATCCTCATATATTTTATTTGAAGAAGCAACAAGTCTTGCAGGATCTCCTGCCCGTCTTTCAGCTAACACAACATTTGCCTTTTTGCCTGTCACATTTTCACATGTTTCAATAACTTCTTTGACAGAATAACCTACACCATTTCCGAGATTATACGTTTCTGCCTTTTTGCTTCCATCCAATAGTGCTTCCACTCCCTTAATATGAGCAGCTGCCAAATCTGTTACATGGATGTAATCGCGGATACATGTCCCATCCTCTGTCGGATAGTCTGTTCCAAAAACAGAAATAGACTCTCTTTGACCTAATAAATGCTGCAATATAATTGGAATCAAATGTGTTTCAGGGTCATGCTTCTCACCGATTTCTCCTGATTGATGAGCACCTGCAGCATTAAAATAACGAAAAACAACATAATTCAACCCGTAAGCCTCATGAAAATCAGCCAAGATTTGCTCTACCATCAGCTTGGAGCGACCATAAGGATTAATTGGAGTTGTATTGGATTTTTCTAAGATAATTTCTTCTTCAGGAATACCGTATGTAGCTGCTGTTGATGAAAAAATAAAGTTTTTCACATTAAATTTAAGCATCGTTTTCAACAATGTTAAAGTATTAGCAACGTTATTTTCATAGTATTTAAATGGATCCTGCACTGATTCACCAACAAGACTGAACGCAGCAAAATGCATGACAGCTTTAATTGGATATTTAGAGAATATCGGTTCTAAATCTTCCGCATTTCCTAAATCTCCTTTAATAAATACTGCTCTTTCATCCACAGATTCCTGATGGCCTGTCGCCAAGTTATCAAGGACGATAACCTCTTCTTTTTCCACCAGTTCCTTTACTAGATGACTGCCGATATAGCCGGCACCGCCTACTACTAGTATCATATTATATCCCCTTTATTTACATTATTTTTTCTCACAGTCTATTAATACCCGTATATTTTCATTTTAGCACATAGCCAGTTAGAAAAAAATTTTCATTGGCAAAATTTCCTTTTTTCATACTTTATACAGGTGCAAATTTCCCTATCAAAAAAGGGGATGAGGCAAAACAAAATATTACCTATCTAAACATGAATGTTAAATAATTACATCTACCTCCGAAACAATGGAGCATGGATTATAAGATAGAGTACAGCTATTAAATAGAACGTTGCATTACGCTACACCCACTCGCTCCATTCCACTAAGATTTTTAATTATTGTTTATTAAATGGAAAACATAAAAAACCAAACCATTAATCAATAAACGATTAAATAGTTCGGTTTTGAATGAGAGTTTATTACTTATGTCCCAGCCTCTTAGTCTGCAGCATTTAATTTTTTTCTCCTATTTTTTAAAACATAATAAAAGAATTCAAGGTGACCAACCAAATTACGCTTCCACAACCTTTTCGGTTCCTTCAGCATACGATAAAGCCATTCAAGCCGCAGCTTTCTAAATATTCCTGGAGCTCTGACGGATTGTCCTGATGAAAAGTCTAAAAAAGCACCGACTGCAAAAGCAAGCGTACAGTTCAGCTTTTCCCGATTATCAGCGATCCATTTTTCCTGTATCGGCATGCCAAAGCCGACAAGTAGTATATCCGTTTGTTTATTATTAATGTCAGTAATGACGGCTTCATTGCTGTCCACATCGAAATAACCATGCTGTTCTCCAACAAACTTTAAATGAGGAAATTGCTGCTGCAGCTTATCAAGAGCTGCTTTAGCAACACCAGGCTTTGCACCAAGCAAATAGACATTATATTGTCTGTCTTTTTCCTCTTTAAGCCTGTCAAATAATGCTGGAATAAAATCGGTTCCATTTAAGTTTTCCTTAAAAGAAAATCCAAACAGCTTTGCTCCTATTTCTATCCCAATGCCATCATTTAATAAAAAGTCACTATCATTAAGAAGATTTAAATAGCTTTTATCCTTCTGTGCCAAGTTATAACAATGGTCATTTAGAAAGAATACATTTGATTTATGTTTATACTTTAATTTATTTATGACTTCGACGATTGCTTCATTTGTATGAAGCACGTTCACCCCGATATTTCCCATCCACGTCTTTTCCATCTGTTACAGTCTCCTGCCTTGCATAATGTAGCTTCATTATATAGAAAATTAGCTAATGTTACAATTATCGTCTAGTTTCTTTCATTAGAAGCTTGATATTGTTGGAATTTGTCGAAACTTTACACTGCTAAAGACTTTTAAATTGTGAACAAAAAGTGGTAAAATAGATATATGTTTTTAAAAGACTTTTCAACTTGTAGTAAGAGAAACGAGCAAAACAAATTATCCAAGATAAAGGCAAACCATTTGAAAGAGTGGGACGCAAAGCTACAGATCTAAGGCAGCTCTACTGCTATGATGGCTGGGTCACCTTATGAGAATATAAGGAGGTTTTTATTACGGTGTTAAATTTGTTACCAGTAAAAGAACTAGAAACTGGAGATCCAGCAGAACTAGATAGTGAATGGTTAGAATTGGTGCTTGAGGCAAAGCGTTTAGGCCTTACAAGTAAACAAGTAAGTTCATTTCTTACAGATAAAAAACAATCAGATAAATAGCTTAACCTAACTTTCTGAAAATTCTTTTAAAAACATTTTTAATGGATATATGTGAAATTCATAGCACAGTTTATGTAAAATAAGACAAACACTTCAGATTTGAAATGTTTGCCCTGTAAAACGTTTCTGTGCTTTTTATCCATACTGCTCCACATCTATTTTTTTTTCATCCTTCATCTTCGAAATTCTATCATGCAGAAACTTATACACTTCATCTTTTATTTCCTCATTTTGCAAAGCAAAGTCAATTGTCGTTTTTACAAATCCTAGCTTTTCTCCGACATCATATCGCTCACCCTCAAAATCATATGCAAACACACGTTGAATTTGGTTCAGCTGCTGAATGGCATCTGTTAATTGAATTTCACCGCCCGCACCTGTCTGTTGTTTTTCCAAGAACATGAAAATTTCCGGTGTTAGTATATATCTGCCAAGAATAGCTAAATTGGAGGGTGCCGTTCCTTTTTCAGGTTTTTCCACAAAGTTTTTCACTTGATATCTTCTGCCCTTATTTTCTCCAGGATCAACAATACCGTACCTGTCTGTTACCTCTTTTGGAACTTGCTGAACACCAATAATGGATGATTGTGTTTCCTCGAATTCATTAATGAGCTGTTTTAAGCATGGGATACCACTTTGGACAATATCATCTCCTAGCAGTACAGCAAATGGCTCATCACCGATGAAGTTTCTTGCACACCAAACAGCATGTCCTAGTCCTTTGGGCTCCTTTTGGCGAATATAGTGAATGTCAGCTAAATTCGAGGCAAATCGGACTTTATTCAGCAAATCCTCCTTACCCTTCGCTTCAAGATTCCATTCCAAATCATTGGCACTGTCAAAATGATCCTCAATCGATCTTTTTCCCTTTCCAGTAACAATAATAATGTCCTCAATTCCGGAAGCGACTGCTTCTTCAACTATGTACTGAATTGTTGGCTTATCAACGATTGGCAGCATTTCCTTTGGCATTGCTTTTGTTGCAGGCAGAAATCTAGTTCCAAGTCCTGCTGCTGGTATGATAGCCTTCCTAACTTTTTTCATGGTGTATTCCCTCCTAATAATTATAGGAGTCTTTTCCCTTGTTTTCGTCAGGATAAACTATCACCAACACTATTAAATATAAGTATTTTTCCGATGGCTTTTTCTGCTTTGTTGACTTAAGCCTTGCGAAATAAGATAAAAAGAAAGTAAAAACAGAATAAAAGCTATAAGAGGATAGATAAGAATCCATTGAGAATAAGACAGGAATGAGCGTGACTGTCCAATTAATCCAGACCATTCATTTGTCATAGACAGATAGATAGAGAAGTCTGGCTGGAATTCCGTTCCTCCGAAAAACAAGTTAAATATCGCCAATTGCCCCATTAAATGAAGCACTTGAATCGTTTCATTTAAATACAAAATAATAAAATCACCTTTAAGAATTGGCCAAATATGCTTTTTCAAAAGATGACTTTTATTCCCGCCAAGGGTTACGGAGGCCATAATATATAGATTTTCTTTTATTTCCGCCGTTTTAGAATAAACAACATTATATACACCAGGCACACCAAGTGCGGCCATCAGCACTCCTTGAATAAAAATGAGCGCAAAGGATGACAGGCTTGGATTAATATTAATTCCAAGCATAATAAAGTAGATAAGAATAACCGGTGGTATGCTCGTCAATAATGTAATCCGCCCCTGCTTCCCTCTTTTTTTGCCGCTTGCTGTCAAACCGCCGAAGACACCAGCAATCCCTCCTGCTAGTAGCCTGACTGCTGCAACGATTAAAACTGTAAATACAGTATATTTCGCACCATGAAGAATAAGGGAGAGAATATCCTTTCCCCATTTGTCTGTTCCCAACAGGAATTCCTTAGATGGCGCTAATGGCGGTGCCACAAATTCTGTTCCATTATCAGTCTCCATATAGCCAACCTTCACCTTATAATCTGGAGGATATGGCGCAATGTATGAACCAAAAAGTCCTATCAATACAAAAAAGGCTAATAAAATAATTCCTGAAACAAGCTGTATATTCCACTTAATCATATTTCAAAATCCTTTCTATCAGAATAATCAGCATGTACAATAATAAAAATACTGCTCCATATAGAAGGAATAATGCAACCAGACAGAAAATGACCAAATTATATTGATACCCAAAATAAGCTTGTGTCTGAAAGAAAAGAGCGGTAATACCGTTCAAATTAAATAAATATTCCACAATGAACAGGTTGCTGATCATGATTGCTAACACTTTATGCATATCTGCTTTTAAATATGGAGTAACATTTGTTGTTACATGATAAAGATAAATGTCCTTTTTCTTAATTCCCTTCGCAATCGCTGTCAGGATAAAATCCTGTGTCAGCACATCCTTTGTTTTTTCATTTAGTGCTTTTACTGCATACAATAGTGGAATTATTATTAATGTGATAACTGGAAGCAATACAGCCATATTATCAGAATCAAAGGAAGCAACCTTCGCAAGCTTAATTCCAAAGCTCTTATATACTATCGTAACAAGAAGCTGCAGCAGCAATATCAGAATAAAATCGGGCAATATCCCCAACAGGCTGATTATCTTACCAAAAAACCGCTCGTTCAACTTCCAAAACCAAATTCCAAACAGAAAGGTAAGGGTGAGCACTACTACACCTGCCATAATTAAGTAATAAAAGGATGAAGCAAAACTATCTCCTATCACCGAAAATATAAAAACAGTCCGATCTCCCTGAATAAAATAATAAGCATCTCCTGTAAAAAGCCCAGTAATAAATGTTTTTATAATGGCAAACATGCCTAAGAAATTAAATAAAATATTTCCATCCTCTGCACTAGACAAAACAAGAGGAAACGCAGCCAAGCAAAGCAAGAAGAAGAAGCTGAGCAAATGGATGAAAGGACCCTTAAGCATCCTCAAAAGAAACCCCTCCTGTCAAAATAAAATACTATTTACATATATAATTTGCACTGCTAAATACCAGCCATACTAATCTACCATATAACCCTCTCCCATATCAATTAAAGATTTTTATAATTAAGAATAAAGGAACAAATCTAAAAATAGCATTATATTTATATAATAGAAAAAGCGTCTTGCAGGACGCTTTAAGTGTGAGGAGAATATGGGGAATTGGATTGATTCTCTATAGAAAGTGACTATGTTTTCCGTAGATTTTTGTAACGAGGAAATAGTTTGTTTTTCTTAAATTGGGAAAGAGTTAATTTAGAGTGTTGGCACGGAGCGTTGCGTTCTGGAGAATTCTTCTTGAATTACAAATTCTAATTGCCGAATACGAACATTTTGCTGTTCCATTTGCTTAATATTTTTTGCTTGCATCGATATTAGAGCTGAAAGCAAATCAGACATGTTGTCACTACTGCCCTTCATTTTGCCACCTCCTACTTTAATCTTAGTAAATTTAAATGGTAATGAGCTGTTCTTCTTCCCTTTTCGGCTCTAAAAACCGAAAGTATTCAGCAGCGACTTCCGTTACATAAATTCTTTTTCCTTCTTGATTTTCATAATTCCTTGTCTGGATACTGCCGATAATGGCAATTAACAAACCCTTATGACAATAATGTACAATATGTTCTGCTGCCTTGTTCCAGAAGATGCATGAAATAAAATCTGCTTCATACTCACCTGCTTGATTTCTGTAGCTCCGCTTAACTGCAAGCGTAATATTAGTGACAGAAGTACCTGCTTGAGTCAGCTTTAATTCAGGATCACGAGTCAATCTTCCAACTAATGTCACTTGATTTACCAATGGATCACCCCTTTCTTCCTAGCAAACTCATCATACTAAATAAGGAGCTAATTGAGAAATCGTCAATCATAAACAACGCAAAAGTTAGCTAATTGAAAACTCATGTTTCTTTTATAGATTATTTAAATTTGGAAGGGTAATAACAGGCAAATCTCAGCTATCAACAATCTACTTTTTTACAAAAAAAAGAGGCTGGGACAAAACAAAAGATAAGCTTTCTAAACACGAATAATAGAATTACAACTAAATTTGAAAAATGAAGGTTGTGTCTAAATAGAATGTTGAGTTAAAGTTAGTTCGTTTTATTGCGCTGCACCCACTCGCTTTCCGCGGGGAGGAAGCTGAGCCTCCTCGTCTTCGCCTGCGGGGTCTCATCCTTTCCTCTATTTCCCTTAGTAGTCGAGTGGCCTCCGCTCCATTCCACTAAATTTTTTAATTTTTTGTATTTAAACTAAAAACAAAAAACCGAACTATTTAATCAATAGTTGATTAAGTAGTTCGGTCTTTACGCTGGTTCACATACTTATGTCCCAGCCTCTTTTTCTTATTGCTCGTATGATGCGATAACCGCTTGTACCTTATCCATCACGCCAGCTTTCAGCTCAGCTAATTTCGCTTGGCTCTCTTCAAGAGATGGGCTAGTAACACTGAAATAGAATTTAGCTTTTGGCTCTGTTCCTGATGGACGTAGGCAGAACCAAGAACCATCTTCCAAATAGTACTTGATAACATTAGATTTCGGAAGGTCGATTAATATTTCCTTCACGCTTTCTGTTCTTTTGCTTGTCTGATAATCTTCGATTGCAACTACTTGCAATCCTTTCACTTCAGATATAGGATCTTGACGGAAGGTATCCATGATGTAGGAAATTTGTTCCGCACCATCTTTACCTTTAAGTGTTAACGATTCAAGTCCTTCTTGATAGAAGCCGTACTTACCAAATACTTCAAGTAAGCCTTCAAACATTGTCATGCCTTTTGCTTTATAGTAAGCTGCAACCTCTGCCGCGAAAATAGCAGATTGGACTGCATCTTTATCACGTACAAAGTCACCGATCAAGTAACCATAGCTCTCCTCATAACCGAATAGGAAAGTATGCTGGTTTGTTTGTTCAAATTCTTTGATTTTTTCTCCAATGAATTTAAAGCCAGTCAATGTGTCAAGTGTCGGGATACCGTAAGCTTCTGCAATCGTTCTGCCGATTTCAGATGTTACGATTGTTTTGATAACAATACCATTTTCAGGAAGAATACCTTTTGCTTTTTTCTCAGAAAGCAAGTATTCCAGCATCAATGCTCCTAACTGGTTACCTGTAAGAACCGTATACTCACCATTCAAGTCCTTCACTGCAACACCAAGACGGTCTGCATCTGGATCTGTTCCTAAAAGGATATCTGCATCGATTTCTTTTCCGTAACGGATAGCAATCTCAAATGCAGCATGCTCTTCCGGGTTTGGTGACTTTACTGTTGAGAAGTTAGCATCTGGCAGCTCTTGCTCTTTAACAACTGTTACATTGCCGAAACCAAACGCTTGCAGTCCTGCACGCACTGGTTTGTTAGCCGTACCGTGTAATGGAGTAAAGACGATTTTTAAGTCTTCAGCTTCTGGAAGCTTATTAAGCTGAATTGTCTTCAATTGCTCCACATACGCTGCATCAACGTCTGCGCCTATATATGTCAATAAGCCTTGATCTAAAAGCTCTTTTTCTTCAAGCACTTCAATCGTAAGCTCATTTTCTACTGCGTTCACATATTTAATGATAACATCTGCAGCTTCTGGAGGAAGTTGTCCCCCGTCTTCTCCATATGCTTTAAAGCCATTATATTCAGGCGGATTATGGCTTGCAGTGATAACAACACCAGCAAATGTATTGAGGTGACGCACTGCATATGATAACTCAGGGGTTGGACGAAGCTCTTCGAATACATAAGATTTGATACCAAGCTTGCCCACTACTTTTGCAACTTCTAAAGCAAATTCTGGTGATTGGTGGCGAGAGTCATAAGCAACTGCTACACCGCGCTCCATTGCCTCTTTGCCTTGTTCTTGTATGTATTTCCCCAATCCTTGGGCAGCCTTGCGCACTGTATAAATGTTCATACGGTTAATTCCCGGTCCAAGTTCACCGCGCATACCGCCAGTGCCAAATTCTAGATGCTTGTAAAAGCTATCCTCGAGCTGTTTTTCAGATTTTTGCAATTCTTGTAATTGCGCTTTTAAGTTTGACTCTAAATCTTGAAAGCTAGCCCATTTTTCTACTATATCTTGATACACCATATAGCCAGATTCCCACCTTTGAATAATATTTTTGCCTACCTTAACATTACCTAAATTATGTATTTATGTAAAGGGAAATCAGGGGTATAAACAACTGTTTTCCCTTTTATTAATTAGGTATTTACTCCTGATTTCTTTTCCAAATTTCTGTTAATGGTCCCCGCGCACCAAATACAGGGTCCTTAAGAGGAAATGGGGCATTTATAATTTCTTCCGTTGAATGAAGAAAGTCTTCCTCCGTATCCCTTTTCGTATTATAATGCTGTCCATTTGGATATGCTCCAAGCACCTGCAAATCTGGTGTGCCAGACAGCTTTTTATGCCCTGTTCCTGCTGGGATTACCAACACATCGCCAGCGTTAAGAATCACTTTGCTGCCATGCTCGCCGCCAAGCTGCAACAATGCAGATCCCTTCATTATACCAAGCGTCTCATGCGAATCACTATGATAGTGATGATAGGAAAAAACCCCATCCACCCAGCTGTTACGCCAATTATGAGTGCGAAATATCTTGCCGATATTGTGCTCATTATGTTTGAATACCTGCTTATAGTGAAGAACAGGGAATGTTGGATTATTAGGAATAAAGCCACTTGGTTCAAAATAATACAATGTAACATCTCTTGCCATTTTTAGCCCACTCCCCCTCTATAGCTCTTCTATACCCCTTCTGTCAAAAAAAAATTCCTTCTATATTATACTTCTGTATATTTTGTTTTTTCCGATTAAAAAAAGGCTTAATATTCCAGAAATTCTGCCGATATAGAAGGAACAATAAAGAAATGAAACAAGTGTCTAACGGTCTATTTCCAATTTATTTAAAGATGGTTAGATTGTTATCATTTCCCAGATTTCATATTTTAAAGGGAGAAGGACAGGTTATGAATATAAGCATTAGACAAAAACTTATCGGAAGCTTTATCATCGTTTCGCTCATCTTCAGCATTGCTTCCTATTACTCTTACACTAGCTCCAAGAAAACGGAGGAATCCTTTGGTTATCTTATAAACACCGTTGAAGAGCTACGTTCAATCAGTGAACAAATCAAAACAAATACAGCAACACAGGTAGCCAGCTACAGAGGGTTTATGCTTTATGAAACTCCCGAGTTAAAAAGTCAGCTTAACGGCGCAAACAGCAATATTAAGAACCTTGTTGAACAGGGTAAAAAGCTTGCAACACTTAAAGAAACTAAGGATAGACTGAATCAAATCGAGGAGCTAAACGCTGATTACTTTCAGAAGGCTAATTCCAGCATGAACAGCCTTTCAAGCTCGTCCACAAACAAGGCAGCTGCGGTTGCGGACGGACTGGATGCACTTGAACCGATTTCGAACAACCTGACAGATAGAACAACCTCCTTAATAACATGGCTTAATAATGAAATTTTAGAACCGAAAATGACGGCGGCTCAAGAAGATTCACAGCATCGTACATTGTTCATTCTGATTATCAGTATTGCAGCAACTGTTATAGCCATTGCTGCTGGTGTTATCCAATCACTGTTTATTGTAAGGCCAATCAGCAAGCTTAAAACTAAAATGCAAAAGGTTGCAGATGGTGATTTAAATACTGAACCAATGCAGCTTAAAAATAAAGATGAAATATATCATTTAAATGAATCATTTACACAAATGCAAGACAGCTTAAAAGACATGATAACGAAAATCGCAAGCAATGCAGACCATGTTGCTTCATCTGCAGAACAGCTAAATGCAAGTGCAGACCAATCTGCACGGGCCGCAGAAAATATTACTTCTTCTATACAGCAGATTGCCAGCGGAACAGAGATTACTATGTCGAAAACAGATGATAACTCAAGCTCTTTATTTAATATTCTTGATGGAATCCTGAAAATTGAAAAGGATACGGAGGCTGTTTCCGAGCTTTCTAAAACTGCTTCAGATAATGCTGCAAAAGGCTCTAATTCTATTAGCAGCAGCTTGGCACAAATGGAATCTATCTCTGATTCCGTTAATCGTTCCAACACTGTCATTGCATCATTATCAGAAAGATCGAAGGAAATTGGGTCTATCATTGATATTATTAGCAATATTGCTGAACAAACGAACCTCCTTGCCTTGAATGCTGCTATAGAGGCTGCAAGAGCAGGCGAAAATGGCAAAGGCTTCGCTGTTGTTGCAGACGAAGTGCGTAAGCTTGCGGAGCAGTCCCAAGTTTCTGCAAAGGATATCTCCAGACTATTGAGCGGTATTCAAAAGGATACTGCCGAATCAGTGAATTTGTTAAACGAAGCAAAATCACAAGCAGAGAATGGTGTCAAAATTTCAACAGAAACGGCTGATACATTTGGCGAAATTCTGAACAGCACACAATCTGTTACACCAAAAATTAAAGAGGTTACTGCAACAATCCAGCAAATCGCCTCATATGTGCAGGGTGTTTCAGCATCCGCTGATGAGATTGCTTCCTTATCAAAGGTTAACGGCAGTAATACAGAAGAGGTTGCTTCATCGACCGAGGAACAATTGGCTTCTATGGAGGAAATTAAGGCTTCTGCACAAGTATTGGCTGGCATGGCTGAAGAGCTGATGACAGTTGTAAAACGTTTTAGAATCTAACTTATGTAAGGTACCCCACAAAGCAAATTGCTTTGTGGGTTATTTCTTGCTTCTTAGCTGTCACCAGAAAGGATGAGCGGTTAAACCTGAACTTCCCGCTTCAAGCTTTCCATAATTTCTGCAGAGCTTGTTACGCTCCCAAAGAACTTATCAATTGTCTTTAATGACATGTCATACTCTTCACGAGTAAAAGCGCCTGTGCAGTCAGACAATAACAGAATATCATAGTCGAGCATAAATCCATCCCGTGCAGTCGATTCCACACATATATTTGTACTTACACCTGCCATGAGCAATGTATCAATCTCCATTGCACGCAGAACACTGTCAAATCTTGTATTGATAAAAGCACTGTAACGATGCTTTATAACGATGACATCCTCATCCTCTGGAGCCAAGTGAAAAAATTCAGATCCCCATGTATTCTTTCGGCAAAGATCCTTTTGGGTTTTGTTCTTTAATCTTTTCACCCAGGTTTTTGAATCGGTGCTGTCTTCATGAATTGTCTGAATGTAGATAACCGGCACGTTGTTTTCCTTGCATGTACGTATCATTTGTTTTAAATTTGGCAGCATTTGTTCAGCCATTGAAACATCCAATCCTTGCTTGGCTATACTGCCGTCTTTATGACAATAATCATTTTGCACATCCACAATCACAAGCGCACTTCGAGCTGGATTCCATTCTACACCCATCCTATTCATCCTCTCGTCACAAGATTTTGAGCAATGCTCCTTTTTAGTATTTGTTAAAGGCAAATCTGTATCCCTGTAAGTCACAAAACAAAAACAAGCTAATTAAAGACAATCGCCTTCTTCAAAGGAAGCTGCAATTGTCTTTTAATCAGCTTAAAAATTTATATATTTAATTCAAGGGACAAGTATTTATATTCTAAATAATCCTCAATCCCATATTTACCGCCTTCACGGCCAACCCCAGATTCCTTCACGCCTCCAAATGGAGCTTGTGCAACTGTTGGCAGAGGATCGTTGATGCCGATAATGCCGTACTCTAAGCCTTCAGAAACTCGGAAAATCCGGGAAACATCGTTCGTATAGAAATAAGCAGCAAGCCCATATACAGTATTGTTAGCAAGTGCTACTGCTTCCTCTTCTGTTTCAAAATCAAAAAGAGGCGCAACAGGACCAAATGTCTCCTCTGTTGCTATTTTCATGTCATGTGTTGCATGTGCAAGGATAGTCGGTTCATAGAAGTAGCCGTTTTTGAATTGTTCACCTTCAGGCTTTTTACCGCCTACTAGCAGCTTTGCTCCTTTTTGAATGGAATCCCTGACATGTTCAACTGTCTTCTTCACAGCATTTTCATTAATTAGCGGGCCAATTGTAATACCTGTATCTAAACCATTTCCAACAACAAGCTTTGACATCTTTTCTGTCAGGATGTCTGCAAATCTCTCACTAATATTCTTTTGTACATATACACGGTTTGTACAAACACAAGTTTGACCAGCATTCCGGAATTTACTTGCTATCACTCCATCTGCCGCTTTTTCAAGATCCGCATCTTCAAAAATAAGGAATGGAGCATGTCCACCAAGTTCCATGGAGATTTTTTTCATCGTATCTGCTGCCCGCTTTGCAAGCTCCTTCCCAACCTTTGTTGAGCCTGTGAATGTAATTTTACGAACATCCGGGCTTTCCATCATAGCGTCACCAATTTCCTGTGGCATACCATGAACAAGATTCAGCACACCCTTTGGCAATCCAGCATCATGAAATGCCTTTAACACTTCAATAGCAGTCAAGGGTGTTGACTCTGCTGGCTTTATCACGACCGTACAGCCTGCTGCAAGTGCCGGGGCTATTTTTCTTGCGATCATGGCAATCGGAAAATTCCAAGGTGTAATCGCGCCAACTACGCCGATTGGCTGTCTTAAGACAAGAATTCTTTTCGTCGGTGAACTAGATGGAACGGTATCACCATATATACGTTTTCCTTCTTCTGCATACCAATCAAGATATTCTGCAGCAAGCTGTACTTCACCAGCACTTTCAGCCAACGGTTTTCCCATTTCCATCGTAATTGTTCTCGACAATGAATCAACACGAGAGCGTAAGATATCTGCTGCCTTCTTTATATATAAATATCTGTCCTTTGCAGTTAGCTTCGACCAGGCAGACAATGCCTCCTTTGCAGCAACTATTGCTGCTTCCGCGTCTTTTTTTCCGCCTTTTGCTGTTTCCTCGATAAGCTCCCCTGTTGCAGGGTTTAGGACAGGATACGTTTCACCGCTACTTGCCTCAACCCATTCTCCATTTATATATAACATAATGAAATCCTCCTTTTAGCTTATCAGGCAAGCTTCAAGATTTACTTGAATAGGAGAGCTATAATCGCCTCATCCTGTTCCTTTTTCTAAAAGCCTTCTTTACGTAGGGTAAAAACCTTGTTTTAACTACATCTCCTCTATTGCTTTACCGCCTTAAAATTAGGAATTATCCTCATCAAGGAGCTAAGAATGCAGGCATTAAAGACCTCTGCCTCACCTGTTGCATGTGTCTATTTAATTGTTTGATTAATTAAGTTCTATTCCAGTTTAACAGATTGTCCAAGGAGCACTCCTTGGAGATGCTCACACTACCAAAAATTACAAATGAATCTTCCGGTAAATAGCCACCTAAGATTTGTTATCATATATAACAAAAAGGAGCGGTTTCCCGCTCCTTTACTGTTCTAAATTATCTGCAAGCATATCATGTACTTTTTGTTTTTCTTCATCTGAAACGACTAAGTAATAGGTGCCTGTTGAAGTATCACCTGTTCCTGTGACCTCATACTGTTCGATATTATTTCTTGCACCACGATAGTTCTTTTGAATATCCATCATTTCATCAAAAGTCATGTTTGTTTTCACATTGCTGCCAAGTACATTTAAAATATCATCAAATTTAGACACAGAGGAAATACTTGCTGCTTTATCAATAATTGCTGTCAATACTTTACGCTGACGCTCATTTCGACCAAAGTCACCATTTGGATCAAGATGACGCATACGAACATAACCAAGTGCTTTCGGACCATCTAGCTGGATGTTCCCTTCCTCATAATGATAGCCTTTTTTATAATAGCCCTCATCAATCCAGTCAAGTTCGTTGTTTACAGTAATTCCGCCAACTGCATCTACAAGATCGCTTAATGCTTCCATATTTACTTGTGCATAATAGTCAATATCAATATTTGTGAAGTTCTCGACTGTATCAAGAGCCATCTTCACACCGCCATAGGCGTATGCTGCATTGATTTTGGTCGTTTTGCCTTCCCCGATGATTTCTGTTTTCGTATCCCTTGGGATGCTAACTATTTGCATCTTTTCTGTTTTCGGGTTTACTGTCATTACCATTAGCGTGTCAGAACGGCCTACATCCCCTTCTCTTTCATCCACACCCATTAATAAAATCGAAATAGGCTTTTTGTTAGAGAGGTTTTCTTCCCGCTGTTTTGCAGCAGATTGATCCTCGTCCGCCACTGGTTCATACATCTTGTCTGCGGTCTTTTGCACATAATGATAAAGATAGGCCGCATATCCACCAATTCCCAGTACAAGCACGGCAATAATAGAGCCAATTGTTATCAGGATTTTTTTCTTCATATTATTTCTCTCTTTCTCGTCAAAATATTTACCATCATAGCAAATAAACATTAAAAATAAATGAAAAAAAGACAATTTTCTCCAAAATACACTTTAATCAACAGGCAATTTCCTGTTTATATAAAGTATTTGCAAAAAATGGCCTTCATTATACACAAAGAAATCTTTATGTTGCCAATGTTAGTTGACCATATGTGAAAAAAACCTCAACCGAATTAATTCGATTGAGGCTAGTATTTTTATGCAATTACCAAGTTGCTACACAGCCATCTGTTCTCGACTCTGTGCCGCCTGCAAGAACGCCGTTTTTATTACGAACAATAATCTGCCCTCTGCCGAATGATCCAGAGTCAAGTGCCCATTGCACCTCATGGCCTTTTCGTGCCAATGCATGTGCAATATGCTCTGGAAAGGATGGTTCAATCTGAACGACCTTTTTCTCGACCCATTGCCAACGCGGCGCATCTAATGCTGATTGCGGGTTTAGAGAAAAATCAATCAAGTTCATCGCTACCTGTAAATGGCCTTGTGGCTGCATAAAGCCGCCCATTACCCCAAACGGTCCGACTGCTTCATTGTCTTTTGTGATGAAGCCAGGAATAATTGTATGATATGTTTTTTTACCAGGTACAAGGGCATTATCATGGTCTGGATCAAGACTGAAGCCATGGCCTCTGTTTTGCAGGGCTATCCCTGTTTCAGGTACAACAACGCCTGCACCGAATCCCATGTAGTTGCTTTGGATAAAGGAAACCATATTACCTTCTTCGTCCGCTGCCGCTAGATAGACTGTTCCGCCCTTCGGAGGATTGCCTGGCTCTGGCTCAATCGCTGTTTCACCAATAAGTCCCCGTCTTGCTTTAGCATATTCGTCAGATAGAAGATCAGCGGTTCTCACGCTCATTTTGTCCTCTTCCGTAATATATTTAAGACCATCTGTGAACGCAAGCTTCATCGCCTCAATTTGCAGATGATATGTTTCAGGTATTTCCTTTGCTGTAAGCTTATCATCTTTCAGCGTATTTAATGCCATCAATGCAATTAAGCCTTGACCATTAGGCGGTATCTCCCAAACATCGTAGCCTTTGTAGTGTACAGAAATCGGGTCGACCCATTCAGGTGAATAGGACTCCAAATCTTCCTTCCTTATGTAGCCGCCATATTTCTTAGAAAACGCGTCAATCTTATCGGCAATTTCCCCTTTATAAAAAGCTTCGCCGTTTGTCTCTGCGATTGCACGAAGTGTTTTGCCGTGGTACTCAGACTTCCATATCTCCCCGATTTTCGGTGGCTTTCCATCTGGCGCAAATGTTTCAAACCAATTTTGATACACATCATCTGTACAAGATTTTGAAAATGCTTGATAGGCTTTCTCCCAGAAGTGACCTAATGTCGCAGAAACAGGATATCCTTCCTCTGCATATTGAATGGCAGGCTGAAGGACCTCTGATAACGGCAGCTTTCCAAATTTCTTTGATAGTTCCACCCATGCCGCAGGTGCGCCAGGCACAGTAACTGGAGTCAGACCATACTTAGGAATCTCTTTATGGCCAGCATTTTTCACAGCGTCTATTGAAATGGCATTTGGAGCAGGGCCACTTGCATTTAAGCCATGCAGCTTATTGTTGATCCAAATTATTGCAAAGGCATCTCCGCCAATTCCATTGGATGTTGGTTCAACAACTGTTAAAGCTGCTGCTGTTGCAATAGCGGCGTCCACTGCATTGCCGCCTTTCTTCAAAATATCAATTCCAGCTTGGGCTGCAAGGGGCTGGGAAGTAGCTACCATCCCTTTCTTCGCATATATTGTATTTCGTTTTGAAGGGTATGGATTATAAAGCGGATCGTGATTTAGCATAGTGCCTCCTGTTATGTATGTATTGGGCCTGAGTTGTCCCGTCTTGTAAAGAAAATTTATAATTTTCTATTATTTTAACATAAGATTCACCACTTCTACATGACAAAATAAAAAAAAGCCGCAGTCTTGATGTTTGCACATCAAAACTACTGCCTTAAATAAACAAAAACCCTCCTGCTGCAAGCAGGACAAGCAAAACAAAAAAGAAACCATACTTGCCGAACAAAAGTGAAAACTTACCTGACCTTTTCCGCTTCACTTCCTTTAAGAGTTTCTTAAATGATTGGGATCTGATTGCCTTTAATTTACGCTGATAGTCTTTATTCTTCCAAATCGAATTACGGTCTCCAACCAAATAACCCTTTAAAGCACGAACGTAATTACCATCTTGCATTCCATATTTTTTGTAAGACCACATGATATACTCAAGCATCTGTGTTTCAGAGCTATAAATGGCAAGAAAGGCGAAAAGCTTATCATGCTCTATTCTGCGTCCTTCACTACTTTGGAAGAACAGGACAAGCCTTTCAAATGGCTGGAAAAGTCCACCTTCTTTTATCATGTTTTTGCCAGCTTGTTTCGTATCTTCCAGCAAGTAGCTGTCTACAAGCTCTGTTAAGCTCTCGACATGATCTATTTTTTCAAAAAATGCAGCATGGAGAGCATGCAGAAGTCCAAATATCTCACCCTCCACACCTTTTTTGTAAAGAGCACTATCCTCCATGACATGTGCAGACAGAAACAGCTCACCGAAGATACGGACATCCTCTAGCTGCAGCCGCTCTAATTGAGCAAGCTTCAAAAGCTCGAGTTTTATATCTGGCATTACAGCTCTCACAAATGCAGGATGAATGCTATTTTGCCATAAAAAATCAAAGAATTTTTCTGCAATTGCAAATGGTCTGCTGCTTATTTTCACTTCAATTAGCAGCCGTTTTTTCACACGCTTAACAAATTCCTTGTCATCAATAAAGAATACATGCGCATGTAAAAGATTTGCCATATTAGAAAGATATGCTTCCAATGATTGACGCTGGCTGAGCTTATCGTCTAAATGAAGGGATATTACCTCTTGATAGGAGCCCTTTATATCATCCATAAATGTAAGAACATGCTTATATAATCGTGGATATTTATCTAGCATGGACCAAAGCTCTTTACACAATGGCTCCTCATGATAATAAGCCAATGTTCGTACGGTAAAATCCACTGCTTCAACGAGACCAGTAATTTGATGGATATCAAACACTGCCTTCATATATTCTTTCGTAATCATTCCGTCCTTTTGAAGCTTTTCACGTTGCAGGATCTTTCCCGCTATCTCGATTATTTCCGGTTTTTCTTTATGGTTTATTTGGAGCAGTGCTAATAAAAGCTGTAAAATCCCAAGCTTATCCCGTTCATACCCATCATAATCCATAACGTCGAGCAGATAGATGGCACATAAGCGGTCATAATAGCTGATGTTCAGCTGATCATCTAGCTTCAGCCCTTTAAGCGCCCTTTCTGCAAAAAGAAAAAAATCATCCATTTTAGAAGCTGTCTGCAGGGCATCATATGCAAAATCGAGGTATTCATGTTTCTGTCCTTCCATATCCACACCACTTATTCTTTTCGTTGTAAAATCAAAAACAAATTGATTTTCGAATACATGATTTCTTAACCGGATGCTGCCTTGCTCCACAAACATAAGGTGAACATTTTTTTGTTTTGCTGCCGCTTTCTGGAACGAAACAGCGCCAAAAACCTCTCTTGCAGCATAAGGCAAATGTATGTACAGCAATTCTAATAATGTTACTGCATGTCTATTTTGCTCTGTAAGCGGTACGTCTAGCGATATATATACGGTTTTAGCGCTTTCTGCCGCTGCTAAACAAGCATATAACAGCTTTTTGAAGATGCTTTCATCTATTTTCAGGCTATAGAACAACTCCTGCTTTTTCCTGAATATATTTTCTGCTTTTTCACGTGGAATATCCGATAATTCTTCTAAAGCTATTTCTCTGCCTTCGTCATAACTGCTTGCGAACTGCGTTTGGAAGATCTTTTCTGGACTTCTTAACCACTCTTCCTTACGCTCGGCCGGGATAATATACTGATGGGTAAAAACTGACCTTTCTGAAAGCAATAACTGCGCTTGTCCAATGACAAGCTCCCCTGTTTCAGGCTGGAGCAATTGGAAGGATGGAGGATCGTCTTCCTTCTTCAACTCATCACTTAACAGAGGCAGAAGATTTCTTTGGATAAATTGTTCATCAAGATTCGGGGTGCCAAAAGCTGCATCAGATCCTTCCCCCTCAAGTAACAAGCCTTTTTTGACCTTTTTGTACATATACTGCTGGATCAAGCTATTGCTCACATAGCGCCCCTCCCTTTTGTATAATCATGCTGAATTTACTTTATCGTGCAATGTTAGTTCTTCTCTATCAAATTAGTTTTTTATTTGTCATATAATGCAAATATTACACTATATTAGTACTATCGTAAACGGATTATCACTAGTATAATAGAATGTTTTGCAAGAAAGTTTGCAGTGCAATTACATATCGCACTAAAAAGGCAGGCTCCATTATATGGAGCCTGCCTACAACGAGATAGAAATATGACCTTTTGCCTTTAAAACTGCCTTATAAATTCCGAAGCCAGCAAGTGCACCAATCGTATTTAGAATAATATCATCCACATCACTCCACCGGTATTTCATGAACCATTGGATTGATTCAATTACTGCTGATAAGCAGCAGCCGGCTACAGTAGTAAGGATGGCATGTCTAAATTTCGGGACAGCCATCGGCAGGAAAAAACCTAATGGCATAAACAAAGCGATATTGCCAAAATTATTGACCACAAAAGTAAAAACAGATCTATCCACAAACATTTCCTTTATCATCAAAAAAGGGATAAAATTATGGCCGCCTTCTTCAATTCCAATCCCTAAATAGCGGTTTGGAAACATCGTCATGTAAAAGATAAAACATACAGAAACAAGCAGCAAGCCATTTATCAGCCTTTTATTTTCCTTTATTTTGACCACCTACTTCATCAATATCCAAGACCCTTTAAACGAGTTTTGCTTATCATATCACATTTTCCAAAATTTCCATAAAATTAATAAAAAAAAGAGAGCTTGCCCTTTTATTAGACACGACTCTCACTTTCCCAGCTAGTATATTCTTAATTTCCGTCTGTTTCTTCATTATAAAAAAGCTCTTGATAGTAAGCGATAGCAAAATCAAAAAAATACATTAACGAGAATCTTTCTGAGGAAAACCCTGTTTTATCATGGCTGTCGCCATTTAAATAATAAACAATGTCCGCCTTATTTAAAAGGTTTGCATCCCTATTATGTGTAATAAGGATGACTTTCGCCCTACTTTCTAGTAGCTGCCTCATTAGCTCCTCATTACCTGCAATAAATCGCCCTGACGGACTTACAACTACTGCAACAGAATATTCATCCAAATCCGCCATATCTGCCTTTTGTTCTTGCACATCCGAATAAGCGCTTACAAATTTTCCTAATCTGACAAGCCTGAATTGAAAATCCTGTGCGATTGCCTGTGATAGCTGTGTCCCATAAAAGGAAACCTTATTTGCAAGATGGATACACTCCATGATTTCTTGTACTTTCTGCACATCAATAACATTTTCTGATGCCTTAAGCCAGCCGACAATTTTTTCATAAAGAACCTTTTGCAGCAATTCCCCAATCTGCTCTGGCTTCTCCTGTTTTTGACCAGGCTGGAAAGCTGGTGCAGCATCCATCACACTTATTTTGGCATAATCCTTAAACTCCTGAAAGTTTTTATAACCTATTCTTCGGCAAAACCTCGTAACAGCAGCAGGGGATGTAAAACAGGAGTCTGCCAATGCACTTATATTCATATCTGGGATTTTATAAACGTCCCGCAGCAATGCCAATGCGATGGTGTAATTCGTGTCCCTTGTCTTATGGTTATTTATAAAATCTAAAAGCCTAAATATAATATCTTTCATTTGATCACCACTTGCTTAATTAGTATCTATCTTTGATGGAACCCCTGCCATCCTTACTAGTTTCATTTTGATTTTTTGAGGAGGAAATTGCAAGCCTTTTAATAAACAACACCAAAAAACTGCTCCAATAAAGGAACAGTCCATTTTACTTACTATTTACTGCGAAGCTCTTTAATTACTGCCATTACATCAAGGTCTCCAAGCTGACTTGCAAGGGCGTCCTGATATGTATGATGGGCAGAATTTCCGATTGCATTTAATTCTCCTGTTTCCTTGGCAAGACGTAAGTCCTTAGCCATATGCTTTAATGCAAAGGCAGCTGGATACTCGTCCTCGAGGATTGCTGGTGTCTTCATTTTGGAAATGGCAGTTCCAACTGCACTTTCGTTAATTATAGTCAGCATGTCCGCCAGTTTAATACCTTGCTGCTCTGCGAACAGAACTGATTCTGCAATGCCTTGAACAGTAATGCCAAGAAGCAGGTTGATCGCAAGTTTGGCGTTGCTGCCAGATCCGCTTTCACCTAAGTAAATCGACATTTTGCCTATTGGCTCAAACAGTTTCTTTACCTTGTTGTACGTTTCTTCTTCGCCACCAGCCAGCACAAGCAGCTTTCCTTCTTTTGCAGGAGCAACACTGCCTGAAACAGGAGCATCTATAAAGCCAATTCCTTTATCCTTCGCTGCTGTATATATCTCCTTTGAGGTAGCTGGTGAAACTGTGCTCATGTCAATAAATACTTGTCCAGGCTTTGCTATTTCTAAAAGCTTATTCGAAAAGTATAGATCCTTAACTGCTTCATCATCCGAAACCATTGTAAAGATTACATCATTTTCTTGAATAAGCTCTTCCAGTGATTTTGCTTGCACAGCGCCAGCAGCAACTAGCTCAGCAGTTTTTGATGCAGTCCTGTTGAATACTGTCACACTGTAACCTGCCTTTAACAGGTTCATAGAGATTGGCACTCCCATATTTCCTAAACCGACCCAACCTAACTTCATTACTAAAGCACCATCCTTATGGATAATTTTTCTTTCATTTTACCATACCAAATAGTGCAGACAAGTGTTGTATCCTCTTAGGACATATAATCAAGAATAAGAGATGTCAGCAGGCCCAATGCTGTAATCAAACCTGTTATTGATCCACCTTCCTCATACGCCTCTGGCATCATTGTCGACCCAACCATTGCAATAATACCTCCACCAGCAAATGCACCGATTGCAGCCATTAATTCCTCTGATGCATGATCAAGAAATACATACCCGCAGAAGGAAGACGCTGTTGAGATTACGAGAACACTAATCCACAGCACAAGAATTTTCTTTTTTGAATAATTGCTTTTCAATAGACCAGTTGTACTTGAAAGTCCTTCTGGAATATTACTTATAAAAATAGCTATGACCAGTAACGCACTCACACTATTTTGACCGATTAGGCTTGCGCCAATCATAATCGACTCAGGAATCGCATCCATGACTGTTCCAATAAAAATCGCTATACCTGATTGATTGCCTTCTTTGTCACCTGTCGACCTTTTCCTGTCCTTCGCACCTTTGCGGGACACTAGCAAGTCCAAACCAAAAAAGACGACTGCTCCTGCTAAAAACCCTAAGCTTGTCGGCAGCAAGCCTCCGCTTTCAACTGCATCACCAAGCAGCTCGTATGTAGATGCACCAATAAGCACCCCTGTACCGAATGCCATAATAAACCCAATGATTCTTCTTTTTATCGGCAGCAGCAATGCAGCCAACGCACCAAGTAAAACAGCCGAACCGGAAATACCGCCCCACATCGCAGCAGACCACATGTGAATCCCTCCTTATTCTGTTCCTCTCTTGTATCTTTCTCGTTTTTTGGTTCATTAAAACCAGAGTTAGCTCTTGTGTGAGGGATAATTCCACAAAAAAAAGCACAGCTAAGCTTGCTGCACTTTATCTATTCTCTATTTTATGTTGTAGCATTTCTCTGTCTGCCTTAAACCAGCAACTTTTTTATTTTTCTACAAGCCTTTATTTCTAGTTTTCTATAAATCAAGCTGTATGTCTGCCACGGAGCGTCCAAACTTGATAAACCATCATGAGTGACTTAATGATAGTTAAATAAGTCAGAACGACCCAGCCTCCCATCAAGTAAGGCTCGATTGCACCTTGCACGGTAGCACTTGTAAGGAAATCCCGGTAATTGTAGCACAGATAAGCTCCTCCAGCTGCTAGCAATAAACAAAGTAAAATTCCTTGTGTGAGTTTGCTTCGTGTTTTTCCTGATTCTGCAGCGTATTGATTGGCCCAACCGTCTTTCTTGTTTGCGGAAAGCTTACCAAGCCACACTTGACCAAATGTCATTAAGTTTACCCATAAATACATTTCAGGACTTATGAGCAAGCCTGCCATTATCACGTCAATCGGACGATACATCGGTGTTTTCAGTGCTAAAATAATATTTAAAACAGATGCGAGAGCAATGGGTGTCAGCCAAATCCATGACCAATAATACTGATCTGTTGCAAGAGCAACTGCAAGTAAAACGATGAACATCACACGAATCAGCAAATCTGAAAAGAGCTTAACCTGATTTCGCCAAATCTTCCCCTTATGTCTTGTCTTTACATCCAAATCCTTATTTGTCAGCAATTCAACCGTACCTGAATTCCATTTATTCCGCTGCTCTCGGAAAGTATGATAAGAGCGCATTGCATCCACAAAGCATCTTCCCTCAGGACTTATAAGCGTCTTCCAGCCGGATTTCTGAAGCTGCCATGTAAGCAGCATGTCCTCAACATCACTATCATTCTGCCAAGGTCCATCCAGCTTATTGTTGTTAACAACCTCTTGTAACGCTTCAGGTCTGAACAATGTTGCCTGGCCGCCAAGAACATAAGTACTCCCGCCATGATATTGAAGATCAAGCAGCCAGCTTGCCATGTCTTGCTTTTGCTGGTGTGTCCACCATCTTGACATTGGTCCGCCATATTCACCGCTTGCAATTTTTTCTTCATAATATACATCGCTTTTGCTGAGCTGGCTTTTTTTCTTTGGCATACGCATCGTGTACTTAGCCATAACACCGCCAATATTACGGGCACTCATTAGCCCTTCCCATAAATACTTCAAACAGTTTGGAGCAAGTCTGCTGTCTGCATCCATCCCTAGTACTGCTTTAACACTATGTTTATAAACGATTTGGAATTCTGTCAGCTCTGTGTTATAAATGTCCAATAAATCTCCATATAATAGCTTCCAGCCAGAATTCAGCGCACCTACTTTACGAAGCTTGTTGCCCTCTGTCACTATTACCTTTAAATTCAAGTTGAATTCCTCTCCAGCTTGAATTGCCTTTTCCTCCGTACGGTCTGTACAATTATCGGCAATGACATACACATCAAGCTCTACACCTTTTGGCAGCAGCTGGTCGTTTAAGCCAGCTAAGCAGTCCCGAATCGATTTCTCCTCATTGTGTGCAGGAATTAATGCGATAATACGCGGCTTCATATATGTCTTCTTTACACCAGGCATACTAAAAATCGACATTCTTCCTTGTTCTTTTTCCACTAACAATGTCATAAAATCACCAACTCTCTTATTTGTTGTTTTATTGAATACCTACCATATTATTGTTCTTTATATAGAACATAATGTTTAAAAAAATAGGTGATACAGTTTGTTTTCAAACATCAATCAATTTGTTCTTAACTAAGAACATATTAACACCCAAATACTTTCCCGTCAATTCATTTTAAATGAGAAAACGACAAAAAAACCTTAATAATTATTACAATGACTCCCAATAAACCGTGTTATATATATTCTTTATATAGAACAATTTGAATCCTTTTTTATCTACTATTTTTATTACACTTAAATATTGTATTCCCAACACAATTTCATTATTATTAATGCAGCACAGGATAAAAATGCCGTTAAACGAAAGGATTCATATGATTGAGTTAAAAAACATATACAAAACATTTAAGAAAAAAGATGCCGAGGTGCAGGCATTGAAAAATATTAGCTTAAAAGTAGAAAAGGGAGACATTTTTGGTGTTATTGGCTTTAGCGGCGCTGGAAAAAGCACACTAATCCGTCTAGTCAATCTTCTGGAAAGACCAACATCAGGAGAAGTCATCGTTAATGGAGACTCCCTTCTAGCTTTAACAGATAAACAGCTGCGAACAGCGAAGAAGCAAATTGGCATGGTATTTCAGCATTTCCACCTATTAGAATCGAAGAGCGTGTTTGATAATATTGCGATTCCCCTTATTTTGCAAAAAAGAAAAAAAGGAGAGATCCGCAAGCGTGTAATAGAGCTACTTGATTTTGTCGGTCTTGCTGATAAAGAAAAAGCGTATCCAAGTGAATTATCTGGCGGTCAAAAGCAACGTGTCGGAATTGCAAGAGCTCTCGCGACAAATCCTTCTGTTTTATTATGTGATGAAGCAACTTCTGCCTTGGACCCGCAAACGACGATGTCCATTCTTCAGCTCCTGAAAAAAATCAATCAAGAGTATAATATTACAATTATGATTATTACTCATGAAATGGCCGTCATTCAGGAAATTTGTAACAAGGTTGCGGTGATGGAACAGGGAGAAATCATTGAGCAAGGGAATGTTCTGCAGGTTTTCTCGAAGCCCTCCCATCCGACTACACGAAGCTTTGTCAAAACAATTGTCCAAAAGGACCTGCCAATAAGTATGAAAGGCAAACTCAACCATACCTCAGGAAGCAAGATTATTCGATTAGAGTTTCTTGGAAGTGAAATGACACAGTCATTCCTTTATGAGCTTGTTAATCGTTTTGAGGTGAAGCCTGCCATTCTGTTTGCGAATATGGTAGAAATTCAAGAAAATATTGTTAGCACGATGACAATTAGCCTAACTGGGGAAGAAGAACAGCTTGTACTTGCCTGTTTGTATTTAAAGGAGCAAGGAATACAAGTTGAGGAGGTATCTGCATGATATTTCAAACAGACATAACTGCAGACTTATTTATACAAGCAAGTATTGAAACTCTTTATATGGTTGGCTGGTCATTATTAATCGGCACATTAATTGGCGGTCCGCTTGGCATACTTCTTGTCGTGACAAGAAAGGGCGGTGTGTTGGAAAACAAGCTTATATACAATATTCTTAATCCAATCATCAATATAATCCGCTCCTTGCCGTTTATCATCCTGCTGATTGCCATCATCCCATTTACAAGATTTATTGTGCAAACAACGATTGGGACGGAAGCAGCCATTGTACCGCTGATTATTTATATCGCTCCATATATTGCAAGACTCGTGGAGAACTCCATCTTGGAGGTAAACCCTGGCATTCTTGAAGCAGCAGAAGCAATGGGAGCGACTCCCTTCCAGGTTATTTGGTACTTTCTGCTTCCAGAGGCATTCGGTTCCCTTATCCTCTCCATAACAACTGCCGCAATCGGCCTCCTTGGAGCAACAGCGATGGCCGGAACAGTTGGAGGCGGCGGTATCGGCAGCCTTGCACTAACATACGGGTACCAGCGATTTGATACCTTTGTTATGGTAATAACAGTAATTGTTCTTATTATTATTGTTCAAGTCATCCAGTCATTAGGCACATATCTTGCCCGGAGAGTTAGAAGAAGATAAGCTTTTCAAAAAGAGGCTGGGACAAAACAAAAGACAACCTTTCTAATCAAGAATAATGAAATTACATCTAAATTTGAAAAATGAAGAACGTGGCTAAATAGAATATGGGTTTAAAATTAGTTCGTTTCATTGCGCTGCAGCCACTCGCTTTCCGCGGGGAGGAAGCTGAGCCTCCTCGTCTGCGCCTGCGGGGTCTCATCCTTTCCTCTATTTCCCTTAGTAGTCGAGTGTCCTTCGCTCCATTCCACTAAGATTTCTAATCATTGTATTAAAATTAAAAACCACGAAAAGCCGAACTATTTAATCATTGGTTGATTAAGTAGTTCGACTTTTATGCAGATTCACTTACTTATGTCCCAGCCCCTTTTATTTAAAAAACCTAATCAAACTAAAATTAGAAAACGGCCTTCGTAAAAGAGCAGAATAAACTGCTAATCCACGAAAGCCGCGACTAACCATTCATTTTATGTTCACGTACATTGGAAGGACACAATGCGGTCTGCATCTGTGCCGTAGTAAACCCAGCGGTTGTTTCTCCAGCGCCAGCCCGCAACAGAAGTTCTGCCGATAAAGGTTGGATAGAACCAGAAGGAGCTGCCGTTACGCAGCCAAACATACGTATAGCGGAACCTGCATCTTCTCATGGCACCAGGATCAATCGCAAAAGTTTGTGCTCCTTGCAATTGCTGAGCCTGTGGAACAAAGGACGGTGGAGGTCCTGATGGCGGGCCATATTGATCTCCACCTGAGCCTCCGCCAAAATCAGGCTGGAAGGAAGGTCCTCCTGGTTGAAACGGTGGTGGTCCACCTGATGGGCCTCCTGGTTGAAATGGCGGCGGACCGCTTGGAGGGCCAGGATTCGGGAAAAATGATCCTCCCCCTATTCGATATGGATTTTGGTCATTCGTAATATAATATGGATAATTAGACGGATAAGACATACGTAATCCCCTTTCGGTTTTGATGCTTTAATGTATGCATTCCGCCTAGATTGGTGACAAAAAACCAGGAAAAATAAATATAACTAAAAGCGCTTACATTTTATTATTCAAAGCCATGGATTCGTATTTTATTGTTTTCTATGTCAACAAAATAAAATTCATAATAGGTTGGGAATGGGTTATCAACAGGACCGACTAGCACACCCTTTGCCTCAAGCTGGCGATGTGTCTCAAATATGTCATCTGCCTGCAGGTCCAAGCAGTCATTAACAGGCAGCTCATACTTAGGATTCCTCATATACCGGTTGCATAGTGCCAATTTTGTGTGTTCATTAATGGTAAAGAAGTAGGCAGCATCATGCCTTTCCGTTGGTTCCATTTCTAGTATGTAGGAATACCATTCCACAGAAAGTTGAAGCTGCTCGACATATGTCCAGATGACAACCTTGCCATTAATCATCGATTTTGGAATTACTTCACCCAAACTATCTCCTCCCCGTAAATACGCTCTTTGTGTCGATTTTTATGTATAAACCCTTCAAAACCTCCCTTCTGTCTTCTATCATATGCGCATATATGCTTGAATTTTACATAAAAAACATAAAAGGACTAGCCTTAAATATCATCTGACTAAACCAACAACTTTGTTATCAGCCAAATGACCATAATCCATATTGGAATAGATATAATAATGCCCCAAAAGCAGCCTGAAGCAAATGATTTCTCCACTAAACTTCCATCCCTTATCTATATAAACTAATCGTACCTATTAAACTGATTTTGGTTCCTGATCTTTTTTCAGCTTCTTCTTAAAGATTGCCCCCAAAACAAATAACATACCTGGAAGTCCGATTGCAAGACTTAAAGAGACAAGCACCCATTCATTTTCAATAATTCCCATTGCCCTGTGATGGCTTCCTACCATCCAATAGCTGAAAGCACTAAGGACAATTCCAACTGGAATAATGACTGGCCGATAATCCTTCAGACCAATAATCTTTTGGACTGCGATGGAGGAGCATAAAAATGTCATCATAATTTGCGTTAATATTGATAAAGCAAAAAAGGCAATCATAATCATCTCATAGCGATGCAAGAACAAGCCGATTTCTGCGCTTCTCGCCATCTGCATACACGAAACGATATATTGGGCCGCAACTTCTGGCGAAAGAACGCCAACCTCCAAAATGGGCCACATGACAATAATCACGCCGCTAAAAATCAGACCTGATGTACTTGATCTAATCCAAGTCGTATTGTCTCTTACAAGCGGCAAAATCATGCAAGTCATCATTGTTGCTATCGCCCAGTCTGTATCATGATGCCTGCTTGCCCACACGGTAGATAAAAAGCCGGAAGAAAATGTTGGCTGTAATTCCTTAATATCGAACTCACTAATAGAGCCTGCCAAAAGTAAAATATTTAAGGCCATCACTGAAAATACCCCAATCAGTGCCATTCTAGCAATTACCTCTAATCCAAAATGGATCGCATATGTGCCAATTAAAAACGCGGCAACAATGAACAGAATGATATTTGATTCTGGCAGGAAATAATCCTTCAAATGATAAACGAAGGTCGCCATAATCGAACCATATGCTCCTAAGAAAAACAAAAAAACAAGAAATGCGATACCTTTGCTAATCCATTTACCTAAGATTTTTTCATATTGATCAATCATATCTCCATTAGGCAGTCTTTTAATAGCAAGTATCACGACTGCCATAATGACAATCCCCTGTACAGAAGAAATGATTGTTGAAATCCACATATCGCCGCCCACTTCTCTTGCCATGATGCCTTGTGTCAGGCCAATTGATTTTGCATAAAGCATATTAATAATCAAAGCCATGAACATGCCATTCGTTATTTGTACCTTCATTTTTCTTCTTTCTCCTTTTTGCCTGACGTTGTCGGTTTATAAAGAAGTGATCCGCTTTCTAATTTGGCAGTTACTTGCAAGTTTATTTTCACCTCAGGAAAGATATCCTCCCAGGAACTAGCATAATGCTTCCATTCATATGGGTATTCATTTTGAAAAACCTTTCCTAATTCTAATACATCTGACTTATAATCCTTTTGGATTTTAGTAACTGTAGTATTTATTTGGCTTGAAAGCTCTTTCTCAACAGAGCTTTCAAGCTTCTTCACTTGTTTTTCATCGGAAAGATCTAAGGCACAACCAGCCTCCACAACACGAATTTTCGCTTGAAAGGCGGCATCATAGCTGATGTTTCCATCCTTGTATTTTGGCTTTACTTCGAAGCTTTGGTTGGTTAATTCTACACTGAGGGGAGCGTTAGAATTAACAGGACAGCCGACTACAGCCACACCTGAATCAATCTTTTCCGTGAAGATAAGGACCCCTCTCAGTTCTTCTGGCTTTAATATTCCAACAAGCTTGTCTTCTTTAAATACACCTGCCCCTGCAAGAACAACCTGATTTGCTTGGGCTCCCTTATCTGGTGCCTTGCTGTCAATTTTGCTTTTTTCAAAATCAAGTCTTGCAAGCAGCGGCTCTGTTGACTCACTTAAGTATGCACTCAAAACATCCATAATTACTGTTCTTGGAGCTTGATTGGAGATGGTTGTATACCGGAAAAGCTTTGCAAGTGCTTCACCTGGTATCAATTCAAGACTTGTTACTGTGGAGATGACTTCACTTGCTGTTTGCGGCGTTACAGCAACCCATGTTCTCATTCGCAGCTCTGGGTTACGTGTGAAAAAGTCGATTACGTCACCTATTCCTTCCTTTGCCACTTCTTCGTTAATAACAATGATAAAGTTATGTGCCCAAAACACTCTTCGCGAAGAAAAGCTAGACATTTGGCGGATTGCCTCAAAGATGGACTCACCTTCTGTTTCCACAGACCAAACAGCCTCACCAGATTGTCCAGACGGTGCCCCAGTCTGACCACGAGCATCTGCTGGTCTTGCCACCTGGGCTGTCACCTTAACTGTCCCTTCCTTTTCACCTTTATCAATTCCAACTGCCATTACTAAAGCTAAATCACTGATTTCTCTTTTTCCTGAGCAAGCCCCAAGCAGGAGAAGCATTGCCAGCAACACATGGAAAAGGATGATTTTCTTCATTCCTTATCATCCCCTTTTCCTTTTTTCGCTTTTCTTGTTTTTAGCTGTCTAACACCTGTGACATTGTCTTGCTTTTGTGCCTTTTGCTTGCTGCTACCTTCCCTTGTCTCCGTTTGTCCAATGCTTTCTGGTTCATTTCGATCAGAAGCTTCATCCTTCTTCGACTGTGAATCCTCTTCTTCCTTTCCTTTAGGAGGCTGGGGTGATCGGGCTTCCCCAAGCCTTGATGTGTCACCGTCGGCTATTGATGGCCGCTTTTTCATAGCCCACCACGGCATGCGGATAACCGTATCCTTCTGGTCTTGCGGCTGGAACGGGGTAGCCGGTGACAGGTACGATTCCCCGAAGGAACGAAGACTTAAGGCATGAATAGCGATAAGAGCAAACATGGACGCAAAGCCAAGAAGCCCTAGTGTTCCTGATGCTAACAACAACGGAAATCGAACAAGACGAATAGAATAAGAAGCCGAATAGTTCGGGATAACAAACGAAGAAATCCCTGTAGTTGCGACGATAATAACCATAAATGGAGAAACAATTCCCGCTTGAACTGCAGCTTGACCGATAACAAGCGAACCGACGATGCTCACTGCAGAACCGACTGGCTTTGGCATGCGCAAACCAGCTTCCCGCATAAGCTCAAACGTCAATTCCATCAGCAAAGCCTCCAGCAAAACAGGAAATGGAACAACCTCACGACCTGAGGCAATTGTCAGTGCTAATGGGGTTGGAATCATTTCCTGATGAAAGCTGACAAGCATAATATAGATAGATGTCAGTGTTAAACTGAGAATAAAGGCTGTGTACCGGACGATTCGAAAAAAGCTGCCCGCCATGAAGCCTAAATAATAATCATCACTTGCCTGCAGAAACTCCCAGAAATATGTAGGTACTATAAGCACAAATGGCGTATTATCAACAAATATCGCAACCCTGCCCTCAAGTAAGGAAGAAGCAACCTTATCAGGGCGCTCTGTACTCATGATTGTCGTGAAAGGTGATAATGGAGCATCCCTGATCATTTCCTCGATATAGCCGCTCTCTAAAATGCCGTCAATATCAATTTTTTCAAGGCGTTCCTTCACCTCGTCCACTAGCCCTTTTTTTACTACACCATTTATGTAGGCAATATTTATGTCTGTTTTCGTGCGTTTGCCAATATTTAATTCTTCGATTCTAAAGCCAGTGTCCCGGATTCTTCTCCTAACGAGCGCAGTATTTACGCGAATAGTTTCGGTAAAACCATCCCGCGGTCCACGCACTACCTGCTCTGCTTGTGGCTCTGACACACTTCTTGCAGCCCAGCCCTTTGTGGGTATTTGAAAGGCCTTCTTGCAGCCGTCGACAAGGAGGACTGTATCCCCAGACAAAATTGCTTTAATAGCACTTTCAAGCTCTGTTGTCTCAATGAAATTAGTATTCATGAGAACATGCTCCTCCAAAAGGCTCTCGATGTTAAACGTATCAAGATCATTTCGGAGAATAACTTCATTTCCTTCAAACATCAACGCTTGAACAATCTTTTCAATAATCTGTGTGTTCACAAGTCCATCAATATAAAAACAAGTGGCATGAACATTCTTCTTTTCTAAAAAGGTAACTTTCCGTTCAATAAAATCGGCACTGCCTGAAAGAAGCTCTTTAATGATAGAGCTGTTATAGGTTAACGAGTTCGTGAAATCATGCTGTGTACTATTGTTTGATACCATTAATCCTCACCCTCAATCTGCAAAAAATCTTTGTTAGTCATTTAGCGGCTGAAACGGCATCATTATCCTTCATAACCAACTATTTGCAGTTCTATTCTTTTTGCCGAAAAATGTATAAAGCTGACTAATTATGTTGAAGAAAAGGAATAGAAGATAAATCCTTACAGCAAAATTGTTATATTATAGAAATTTATTTATATTAAGGAGTATTTGCCAATGAATTTTTATCATACATGGATTTATGAATATATCTTGAATGCGAAATGGTTCATTTGGATGGTTGTTTACATAGTGCTTGGCTTGAATATTATTGCACCTGTTATCATTTGGGGATTGATGAATGGAACAGCTCTGATTAAATGGGCACAGACAATTAAGCAAAAAGCAAAAAAGAAAATGAAGCAAAAGAATCTCGAATCATGATTCTTGCTTCATTTTCTTTTTTACTTATGTGAATTAATTATTTTGCAGCACCTTTTCGTTCACGGCAGGACGGCCGATTGATCTGTAATGAATTCCTGCCTTTTCCGCAGCATGAAGCGAATAGCAGTTTCTGCCGTCATATACGTACGGAGTTTTCATATTTTCTGCAAACTTGGTTACTGGCATATTCTTTATCTCAGGCCATTCTGTAAATACAAAACAAATATCTGCATCTTTTAAAGCCTCTTCTATGCTCGCAGTAAACTCCACTTCTGTCGGGTAAATTTTTTGAAAGTTCTTTTCTCCAACAGGATCATAGACATGCACCTTTGCCCCTTCGTTTAAAAGCAGGCGAACATTCGGAATGGAAGGAGCCTCCCTCAAGTCATCTGTACCAGGCTTAAAGGTAACGCCTAATACAGCTACCTTTAAACCTGCAAAGCTTGAAAAGTCTTTCCTTGCTTTCTTGATGAGTTTGAATTTCTGTTTTTCATTAACCTCTATTGCTGCTTTTACAGTACGAAGAACATAGCCCTCTTCCTCTGACAGCCAGTGCAGCGCCTTTGTATCCTTTGGAAAACAGGAACCGCCATAACCGATGCCTGCCTGAAGGAATTTGTCGCCGATTCTGCTGTCCATGCTCATCCCTTTCGTCACATCATCGATATTAGCGCCGACTGTCTCACATAAATTCGCAATGTCATTAACAAAAGAAATCTTGAGTGCAAGGAAGTCATTTGACGCATACTTGACCATTTCCGCACTTCTGCGGCCCATCGTTAAAATTGGCTGCTGAAACGGCTGATAGATTTCAGTCAAAAGCTGCTCTGCTGCTTTTGACTCAGTACCGATAACAATTCTAGAAGCATTTAATGTATCCCTGACAGCAGTGCCTTGCGCCAGAAATTCAGGATTTGCCGCAACCTCCACGTTAATTCCCTGTTTTACATGCTCCCTCATAAATGCTTCTATCTTGTCATTTGTACCAATAGGAACAGTAGACTTGATGACAACTAAACAGTCTCTTATGGCTGTTTCGGCAATTTGTCTTGCAACTGTGTAAAGATATGTAAGATTTGCAGAACCGTCCTCATTTTCCGGTGTGCCGACACCAATGATAATGACGCTTGTATTCGCATATGCATACTTATAGTCTGTTGTAAAAAACAGGTTCCCTGATTTTTTGTTTCTGGAAATCAGGTCATCTAGCTGAGGCTCATATATAGGAGAAATTCCTTTATTCAAAAGGTCAATCTTTTCCTGAATGGGATCCACACACGTCACCACATGACCTGCCTCTGCTAAACAAACGCCTGTCACTAAACCTACATAACCTGTACCTGCTACTGTAATCTCCATTCGCTTAAACTCCCTTGCTTTTTTATTGGATAAATTCCCTAAAAAAGCAAGGGAATCTTTATATACAATTCATTCCCAGATAGTTTAGCAGCGGCATGTTAAGCTAATTTGGCACTTATGTAAAGGTTGTATGAATATGTATGTTTATTTAAGGGTAAACGGCGGTTTCTTAGGTATTATCCATATATTTCCTTTTATTAAGAAGAGAAACATAGATTTTCCCTGTTCGCTTCTTCCTTAGCTTTCTTATATGGTAAAAGCACCTAGGAAAAAACATGGAAAAGCGCTTTTTCAAGAAAAGGAAGTTCCCATGATAGACAGTGAGTATCAAATATTAGTAGAACAGTATACACCAATGATTCATCATATGCTAAAGAAGCTAGCAATTTATAAGAATAAAGAGGAATTTATGCAGATAGGGTTAATCAGCATTTGGGAGGCACACGAAAATTACAAGCAAGAAAAGGGAAGGTTCAGCTCTTACTTATATATGCACATGAAAGGACGGCTTCTTGATGAACTGAAGCGCCGTTCAAAGGAAGAGCAGCGAAACGTTTATCCAGAGGAGTCTTTTTGGGAAACAGCTGCTATTGCTTTTACTTTTACAGACGATGAGCAATATATACGAACATTGTGCAAATCGCTCACCAGAAAGGAAGAAAAATGGGTTATTTATACATTTATAAAGCAATTAACAATAAGTGAAATTGCTGCAAAGGAGAATGTTAGCAAGTCTGCCGTAAAGGGCTGGAAAAAAGGAGCAATAATAAAACTGAAAAGGCTCCTGCTTGCTGCAAAGTAAAAAGGGGACAGCCTAAAGCCGTCCCAACCCGAAAAACTATTAAATTTGAAACTTATACTCTTCCGCCTTCTTCATGTGCAGAATAAATACTTTCAATAGATCCTTTGTTGCCTGGAAATCATTTATGTCTATCACTTCATTCGGGGAATGAGCATATCTCGATGGTATGGAGAGCACCCCTGTAGGAATCCCTTTTCCTGCGAGGCTCAATTCTCCTGCATCTGTGCCAATTCCAGGAAACACCTCAAGCTGATAAGGGATATTCTGTTCCTTTGCAAGGAGTTGAAGCTGTTCTCTCACCTTCCTATTGGAGATTAAACTGAAGTCCATAATTTTTATACCAGTGCCTGCACCTAAGGCAAGTGTCTTATCCATCATCTCCTCAGGAGTGTCACTAACAGCCGTTGTATCAAGCGCAATTGCTACATCTGCGTCTGTCTGATGGCTGACAACCCTTGCTCCCCTTAAACCGACTTCCTCCTGAACAGTGAAAGCACCGACTATTTCCCCTGCAAAGTCATCTGCATTCAACTCTTCTAGCACTTTAATCAAACAGGCGCAGCCTGCTCTGTCGTCAAAGGCCTTGCTGCTGAAGCGGCTCTCTGTCAGCATATCGAAATGAGGATGCCAGACAATAGAATCTCCTACTTCAATGCCTAGGTCCTCTGCCGTTGCCATAAACTTATAGAAATCTATAAATCCACGTTTACTTCCTTCCTCAACGTGTCCATCCTTGCCGAAGCTACTAACGTTTGATATGACACTCAAAAGGCTTAAATTCGGATACAACGAATCCTACATATTAGCATTAACTGGTTATTGTTACATTGCTAATTGATAACGTGATAGGTTAATGGAAGCATTCAAATCTCTATCTAGCTCGAAACCACAGTGACAGATATACTTTCTGTCTGACAGTTTCAAGTCTTTTTTGATTGAACCGCAACTACTACACGTTTTTGACGAAGGATACCATCTATCGGCTTCTATAAATTCGATGCCATATTTCTCACACTTATATTGAATTTGTCTTCCAAATTCATATAAACCTTGTTGAGCAATCGCTTTTGATAAATGCTTATTCTTCATCATCCCACTTACATTCAAATCTTCCATAACGATTCTGCTTGGTTTGGTTTTCACAATAGCAGACGTAGTTTGATGTAAATGATTTTTTCGGATATTCGTCAATCGTCTATGTAGTAAACGAATTTGTTTTTCGATTTTTATAATGTTGCACGTTTTGGCGAAACGGTTTCCCTCCTTATTATTTTCGTATTTACGAGAAACCTTTCGTTGCAACCTCCGCAGACGTTTCTCTAATTTTTTAACAGTTTTAGTTTTATTGATGTTTTTGAATACTGAACCATCTGAACAAATTGCCAAATCTTTGATTCCAACATCAATTCCTAGTGAGAAGTCCTTTAAATCAACTTCTTCAAAAATCTGCTCAACCCCAACCGACAAATACCAGTACTTTCCATCATAACTTACTCGTGGATTCGTGTATTTACAATCCATAGGTACTTGTTCTGACGTTTGAATCCAGCCTATTTTCTCAATAAGTACTTGACCAACTTTTATTTTCAACTTAGAGGTATCATTGTAGAAAGATGGTTTAGAACGTTTGCGACTCTTGTATCTTGGAAACTTTGATTGCCCTTTGAAAAATCTTTTAAATGAGTTACAGGCGTCTTTTACTGCTTGTTTAGCTACATTATTAGAAACCTCATTAAGCCAAATCAACTCGCCTTTCTTCAGCTGGGTTAATTCCTTTCTTAATACATTATCTGAAAGGAATTTCCCACCACTTGAATAGTTGATGTCTTGCTGATTCAATGTCCAATTATAGATAAATCGTGCTGTTCCAACAGATTTCCAAAGCAATGTTTCTTGTTCGGGAGTTGGCTTTAGCCTAATCTTCTTTGATAGAATCATTCTCAATCAACTCCTCTATCATCTTCTTAGCTTGATTAGCACGTTTTCCTCAATAGTTCCACCCCCAAGAAGTTCACATTATTTCTAAATACGAAATAGTCTCGCTTCTTTTATCGTAATCTTTTTTTCAGAAAAATCAATAATTAATAGAGTTTTTGACAAAATAAAAAGGCTGGTATTGCTACCAGCCTTTTCTTCTTATATAAACAAACCAACAATTGTAGCTGTAACCATAGATGCCATCGTTGCTGCTAACAGCATTTTCAAGCCAAATTTAGAAACAATTCCTGCTTTTTCGCCGTTGATCGCTTGGATAGAACCAGAGATAATTCCAATAGAAGAGAAATTAGCAAAGGATACAAGGAATGTTGACACAATACCAACGGTCTTTTCTGACAAATGAGGAATCATTTCCTTAAACTGGAGCATTGCGACAAACTCATTTGCTGCAAGCTTTGTTCCCATAACAGAACCAGCATCCAGAATTTCCTTGCCTGGAACTCCCATGATCCATGCAATCGGTGCAAAAACATAGCCTAGGATTCCTGTAAATCCGATACCAAACACTGCTTCAAAGAAAGCATTGATAAGTGCAAGTAAACCAACATATGCAACGAGCATAGCTGCAACGATTAAAGCAACTCGTCCACCATCAAGCGCACCAGCAGAGATTGCCCCAAAGATAGAATCAGTTGTCGCAACTTCTTTAATATCAATTTTCTCGTCTTCTTCTTTTTTAATTGGGCAAACCAATGTTGCGATAATAAGCGCAGACAATGCATTCAGCAGCATCGCAACAAGTACATATTTTGCAGGAATCATGTTCATATATGATCCCATAATAGATGCAGACACAGATGCCATTGCAGAAGTAGATACAACAAACAGCTTATTGTCATTCATTTTATCTAAATGTGCCTTAATCGCCAAAATAGTTTCAGATTGTCCGAAAAAAATGGAATTAATACTGTTGAATGTAACAACCTTTGAAAGACCTGTCAGCTTTGCCAACGCTCCGCCAATATACTTGATAGCAAGGGGCAGAACTTTAATATGTGTGAGCACAGATAATAATGTTGATGTAAAGATGATTAGCATCAATACATTGATGAAGAACACACTAACTCCGTCGGCAACAAGACCGCCTGTAACGAAGCTTACTCCTTCATAACCATAGCTCAAAACCTTTGATACACCGTTCGAAGTAGCTTCAATAATCTTCAAGCCAAAAGTTGTCTTGAACATCACCACAGTTATCACTAATTGCAATACGATCATGATAAGAATCGCTTTATAGTTAATACCTTTTTTGTCATTAGACAAAAGATATGCCAAGCCTAATGTCAAAAGCAGCCCTACTATTCCAATTAAAATAGACATTTCCCTTTCCCTCCTGAATGTTTAATCACAATGTTGGATTGTAAGCATAACAGCTTACAAAAAAAGCCATTAAATGGCGGTTTTCGTACATAGTACACAAGGGTTTATGATACTGGAAAGATAGGGGAATGTCACTGCTTTTTAATAAATAAACAAAAGTTCTACTCTTCTAAAAAGTATAGTAAATTCGCAAGATTTATATAGTTATTTCTATTCAACATTTGTTTATAATACCAAAAACAACCATACTCACATCTCTATAAAAGGGCAGAATACAAGGTTTATTAGTAGCAGATCCACGAATCAAATTTTTCTTCCTATTAGCCTTGAAATCACTTTCTATATTATAAGGAAGAAACTAGTTTCACCCCCTTCTCCATCTGCAAAAAAAACCTCTCCAGTTAGATACTGGAGAGGTTCTTATTAAGCTGCCTTTTGTTCTGCTTTAACTGCTGATTTTCTGTTTGGCAGAAGATTAAACAAAATATTAAGGATAATAGCTGTAAGACTTCCTGCAACAATACCGCTTTCTGTCAAAATACGGATTGTTTCAGGCATTTCTTTAAAGATATCAGGCACTACTGTAACACCAAGTCCTAAGCCAACTGAGCATGCGACAACAAGCAGGTTTCCTTGTTGATTGAAATCAACTTGTCCAAGCATTTTGATTCCATAAGCACACACCATGCCGAACATTGCTAATGATGCTCCGCCAAGAACTGCTGTTGGAATTAGTGTTGTCACTGCTGCTACTTTAGGCAGGAAGCCTAAGATGACAAGAATAACTCCAGCAGAGAATATTGCGCTTTTCGTTTTTACGCCTGTCAGCTGAACAAGACCGACGTTTTGAGAATATGCAGTGTAAGGGAAAGAGTTCAAAACCCCGCCAATTACACTGGCAATTCCTTCTGAGCGGTATCCTCTTGCAAGGTCCTTTTCGGATACCTTTGTTTTCGTGATATCGCTAAGCGCCAAATACACACCAGTTGATTCAATAAGACTTACAATCGCTACAAGTGTCATTGTTAGGATTGCAGAGAAATTAAATGTTGGCATTCCGAAATAGAATGGCTTCAAGCCATGAACCCAAGAAGCATCTGCTACTTTTCCGAAATCAACCAAGCCCATGAATGCTGCAACAATTGTGCCGACAATTAGACCGATTAGGATAGAGATAGTTTTAATAAAGCCTTTGGCATACTTATTTAACAACAGGATAAATACCAATACACCGAAAGACAATAGTAGGTTTTTCGGATCTCCGAAATCTGCACTGCCTTCGCCGCCAGCCATATCCTTAATTGCTACAGGAATTAAAGTTAAACCAATGATTGTTACGACAGATCCTGTTACAACAGGCGGGAAATATTTAACGAGCTTACTGAAAAAGGAAGAGATAATAACAATGATAAGACCTGAAACGATAATCGCTCCATAAATGGCTGTCACACCATGGTTTGCTCCGATTGCAATCATCGGTCCTACTGCTGTAAATGTACAGCCAAGCATAACAGGAAGACCAATCCCAAAGAATTTATTTTTCCAAACTTGCAGCAGTGTTGCGATTCCGCATGTTAACAGGTCGATTGAAACTAAGTACGTCAATTGTTCGAATGTTAAGTTCAGCGCTCCCCCTACAATCAAGGGAACTAGCACTGCTCCGGCATACATTGCCAGAACGTGTTGAAAACCAATTGACCATGTCTTTAAATTATTCATTAGTAACCTCCTGAATAGATGCTTTGTACTTCCCTGTCAGCAGCGAATTTTACTTTTCCGTCCTGCAGTGATGCGATTCTTGCTAATGATTCTAAACGGTAGCCTTTTTTAATAATTTCATCTGCTCCAGGCTGGAAGGACTTTTCAATCAAGATACCAATTCCGCTCACTTCAGCTCCTGCTTGTTCTACTAAATCAGCAAGCCCGATTGCTGCCTGTCCGTTTGCAAGGAAATCATCAATAATTAGAACACGGTCTTCCTTCAGAAGATATTTCTTCGATACAGTTATCTCGTTTGATTCCTGTTTTGTAAAAGAATAAACAGTAGATGTATATAAATCACTTGTTAACGTCAGTGATTTTCTTTTTCTTGCAAAAATAACGGGAACATTCATTGCCAATCCTGCCATGATAGCAGGTGCAATCCCTGAAGATTCAATTGTTAAAATCCTTGTAACTCCTGCGTCTTTGAACCTTCTTGCGAACTCTAAGCCAATTTCATTCATAAGCTGTGGATCCATTTGATGATTGATGAAAGAATCTACTTTAAGCACATTGCTGTCTAACACAATGCCTTCTCTTTCAATTTTGTCTGTTAATAGCTTCATTGCGTTCATCCCCCTGAAAATAAAAAGGAGACCAGCACGTTTACTTAAAAAAGAGTAAGCGTGCTGGTCTCCAGCATAATTAACGACACTATTCCCAAAAAAAGAAAATAGTATCCTAATATTAATAAGGCTTACTCGTAGTCAGATAATTTTCGGTTATCTGGTAGAAACTCGCAGGCCATATCCCTGCTATTATACGAGATGAATATAATTGTTATATAGGAATTATAGCCGAAGATTTGACTTTTGCAAACTGAATTTTTGCATAAAGTCTTATATTTCGACAAAGTATTTTTACTTTAGAGATGGTAATACCTTGCTGGCATTGTGTTTATCCCCTTTCCCCTTTTCATCTGGAAAATCTGACCACATAAAAAGCCGCCAAAATTTTGGCGGCCTTTTCTTATTTATATCTTGGTATGTCAAGCGTAATACTATATGACTCTAGAATATTATAAATATTATACATGCTGGATGTTTGCTTAGAAGCCCACCCAATATCTGTTGCATATTGATGTGTGGCATACCCGTTTGCAGCTGCGCCCACTGGGTTCCATCTCATTTCATATATAGTATCCTGTCCTCTGTCGATATAGTCTTTTCTCACGAATTCAGCACCGCCAATAATCGCCGCTTCTGGTGTGAACCAGCCTGCACTGTAAGCGAAGGCAGATCCTCCTGAAAGGGCATTATTATCTGTCGCGCCAATTCCATACATATTATAAACTGTTTTACCATTATATGTGACGCCTTTAGCCAACTGGCTTGTTCCATTTCCTGTTTCCAAGAAGGAGTGCGCCATTAAGTAAACAGCATTTACTCCATATTGCTCTGCAGCCTTTTGATAGCTGCTTGCTTTTCCAGCGAGAATACCTTTTCCGGTAAGAACCTTTTCGTTTACCTCATTCACGTTGATTGTTCCTGGTTCAGAAAGCTTAACGAATTGAAGCTGTGCCTTCAACGTATTTTGGAAGTTGGCAGGATTGATGTAGTACTTTAAATCCACTAAAGATGGAGGTACCCATCCACCAAGCTTCATCCAATTCTTGCCGTCCGTTCCCTTCACTGTGCTTAAGATTGTAAAGTCACTGTCTCCTGCTAGGAAGCGGAGATCATGTGAACCATAATTTGTTCCAGGTCCTGTTCGGATATTCCAGCCGCCTTCAACAGCTAACTTGCCATTGCTCTTCGTATAAAAAGCATCCTCCCGCAAATAGAGGTCATAGCGCTTATCTGTTTTTGGGGCAGAATTACCTTGTATTGTCGTCATTTGGTCAAGTGTAAGGCTGAAGTCGCTGTATGTCTTAATAACTTCCTGCTTCACTGATTCTTTAATGTCCAGGCTAATGCTCGCATTTCCTGTGCTTTCAAAGTATTGGATTGTAACAGTATGATAGCCTTTATCCATATACTTTGCCTTTTCTTCTCTTAAGCCCTTCTTCGCTACCCATGAATCAATGACCGTTTTTCCATCTACAAGTAGTTTAACACCATCATCTGCATTGACAGAGAAGTCATAATTCGAGCTCTTTGAGAAATAGACTTGTTTGCTCATGACTGCTGAGAAGTTGTCATTTGGAATAGAGCTTGCCGGAGACCCTGAGCCCCAGTTGAAGTTAACATCAGATTCTTGATCAATTTCCACAAGTCCTGTAGATGATACAGGGTTGCTTGGATTGATGACATTTGGATAATATTGAATCGTCCACGTATCTTTGTTAATCAGACTGCTTTCCTTAAATGGTGTTATCGAGAAGTCGATATTCGATTTACCTGTTTTTTCAAGGTATCTTACTTCAATCCAATGAATATCTCCTTCTGCTCCATTCTTAACAGAATATTTGACTGCATTATTTTTGCTGTTGCCTGCAGTATATCTGTCGATGACTACCTTGCCGTCAATAAGCACCTGCACACCATCATCGGCAATCGTGTTGATGTAATAATCGCCAGCAGTCAACCGCTTTGCCGTAACATAACGCGTTGAATAGTTATTTGCAGGCACATTAGCCATCGGCGCATCATAGCCGAAGTCCTCTGTAAAACCGTTGTTGCTGTTTGGCTCCATGATTTTTGCATTCACAGGTGCACCAGATGTTTCTGTATTGTCATAATAATAGGCCATCCAATTTCCAAACGGCACTACATCTGCAAACACTGCTGCCTTGCCGGTATTTTCATAGTATTCAGCCGTAACGGTATGATCACCGCTTGCCACCGCCGGCAATGTTGCACGGTAAATATCGCCAGAGGAGTTTGTCCACTTATCAATGAACTTACTGCCATCAAGGCTCATTCGGATGCCATCATCAGCAAAAGCCTGTGCAAAGTAATCCTTGCCGCCTGTTATCACTTTCCTAAAGCGTGCAGAGAAATTATCTGCAGGCAGCCCGGAAATTGATTGTGATGTTCCCCAGTTGTAGCGAATCGTATCAAGCTTATTGCCAGATGTCGCCCCGCCTACAATGTTCACATAATTACCTGACAAGGTGCTGTTCGGATAAAATTGGCCGAACCAGCTGTTCTTCTCTACTTCTTTATCCGCATTTTGCAAATAAAATTCAAGACCACTGCTGCCTGTGTTGTCATAATACTGAATTTCAATCGTATGAACATTTTTGTCCGCTGCTGAGCCTGTCGTGCGATCCTTCACCTGAATAATGTCAGTAGATTCACTCTTCCAGTAGCTGCTTGGACTCCATTTGTCCACAACTAGATTGCCATCAAGATAGACACGGATACCGTCATCTGCTCTTGTGCGCAAAATATAGCTGCCTGAATTGATTCTCTGAGCTGTTTTATAGCTTACAGAGAAATTGTCGGCATTGATTCCCGCAGTTGGTGATCCATTGCCGTTTTCCACCTTCAGGCTTGTTCCATTGCCGGAAACCGTTTTGACAGTCTTAGGCATTCCAGTCAATGATGTATTGTTGTAATAGGATGCAATCCAGTTTCCGAATGGTGCCACTGTTGCTGCAATTCCTGCATTGTTGGTATTTTCAAAGTAATCAACAGTTAAACGGTGATCACCTGCACTTAAGCCTGTGATTGTCCCAAAATCTGATTTTCCAGATGAATTGGACCAGCGGTTGATAATACTCTTATCATCTACCGTTGCTTTCACTCCGTCATCTGCATATGTTTCCAAAACATAATCCTTGCCGCCCGCAATAAGCTTCATGAACTTAGCAGAGAAATTATCGGCGTTGACTTCTGCATAAGGCTTGCCTGTTCCCCAATTATGAAGAAGCTCCTTCACCTTAGTGCCTGCTGTTGCGCCCCCGACTGCCTTAACAGGAGTTCCAGACTGATTGGTATTATTGTAATAAAGCTCCAGCCAGCTGTCCTTTTCCAGTTCAGCACTCGCAGGCTGCAGATAAAATTCCAGTCCGCTTCCTTTTGTCTGCTCATAATACTCAATGCGTATCGTATGGATATCCTTTTGGTCTGCATTTCCTGTCGTATGGTCCTTAACAGAAATGACATGCGTTTGTTCACTTTTCCAATAGCTGCTTGATTCCCAGCTGTCCACTGCAAGCTTGCCATCTATATAAACACGCATTCCATCATCTGCTCTTGTTCTTACAATATAATCTCCTGCCTTAATTCTTTGTGCTGTTGCATAGCTTGCAGAGAAATAATCTCCACCAACAGCGCTGACAGGTGAACCATAGCCATTTTCAACCTTCAAGGATGTACCATCACTTGAAATCGTGTTTTGTGCCGCTGGGAAGCCGCTTAAGGAGGTATTGTTATAATACCAAGCAATCCAGTTGCCAAGTGGCACCGCATCTCCTGCTATTCTTGCTCTGCCGCCTGCTTCCATATAATCAACTTGAAGAAGATTATTTCCAGCAGCCAAATCAGTGATGATGCCTGAATCGACTATTCCAGAGGAATTAGTCCAGCGATTAATGATGGTTTTGCCATTTGCTTTCGCCCGAATACGGTCATCCGCAAATGTCTGAATAAAGTAATCCTTGCTTCCATCAAGGAGCTTGTAATAGCTTGCCGTGAAATTATCCTCATTTACATTCGGGTACGGCTTGTTTTTATCCCAATTGTGGAAAAGCTGACTCTGCTTTGTTCCTGCAGTAGCGCCTCCCTCAATTACTGCCGCAAGTCCGCTTAAAGAAGTATTGTTATAATATAACCCAAGCCATTTATTAGCTGCCGCCTCTTCTTGAATAGAATTCAAGTAGAATTCCAGACCGCTTCCGCCTGTCTTCTCATAATATTCAATCGTAATTTCATGAACATCCTTGCTAGAACCACTCGTGCTCTTATCTTTGATGTCAATCATATGCACTTGTTCACTTTTCCAATAGCTGCTTGATTTCCAGCCGTCCACAGCCAACTTGCCGTCAATATAAACGCGCATGCCGTCATCAGCACGCGTTCGCAAAATATATTTACCTGCTTTAATTCTCTGTGCAGTTGAATATCTGACAGAGAAATTATCCTTGCCAATGCCGCTTATTGGAGAGCCTGAACCGTTTTCTACTTTAAGAGACTTACCGTCTCCCTGAATAACATTCTGTCTTTTTGGCGTTCCGCTTAACGAGGTATTGTCATAATACCAGCCAATCCAGTCGCCAAATTCAACTGCTTCTGCTGCAAATCGTGCCCTGCCAGTCGCTTCAAGGTAATTTACCTTCATTGTCTGTTCGCCAGAGCCAACATTGACTGCGACACCAGTATTAATTGCGCCAGAAGAATTGTAGTTCTGCTTAATGACGGTTTGGTTTCCTATTTTCACTTCAATCTGGTCATCTGCATAGGATTGGACAAAATAATCCTTACCACCAGCAAGCTTCTTTAAATAAGTAGCTGTAAAGTTGTCAGCAGGCAAACCGTCTGCCGGGCTTTCTCGTCCCCAGTCTTTAAGGAGCTGTGTCAGCTTTGTGCCAGCTGTAGCTCCGCCTTCCACTAATGCGGGAGTGCCAGAGTAAGATTTATTAGAATAATAGAGTCCTAGCCAGCTTGAGTCCTCTGTTTCATCCTCATATGGATGAAGATAAACTTCAAGACCGCTGCCGCCAGTCTTATCATAGTATTCTACCTTTATGCGATGAAGCTGTTTGTTGGATTGGTTAGTCAGATCTGAGACCGTAATCACTTTGGACTTCTCACTTTTCCAATAGCTGCTTGCAGTCCAATCATCTATTACCTTCTTGCCATCCACATATACTCTAATGCCGTCATCCGCCCTTGTCCGCAGAATATAATTCCCTGCAGGCATCACTTGATCGGACTGATAAACAGCAGAAAAGTTATCACTGTTTACTCCGGTTGCCGGAGAATTTTTGCCGTTATCTACCTTCAATCCAAGCTCATTTTGTGAAATCTCCTCTTTAAGCACAGGAGTTCCAGACATACCCGTATTGTTATAGTAGCTAACAGACCATTTTGCAGCAGTTGCTGCTTCTGCATCATGACTCGCCGGAAGGAAAAAACCAGAAATCCCTAACGCTGCAGTCAAAATAGTTATGGGTAAAAACTTCTTGATCCGAGGCACCTCCTAAAAAGATTCGTCTGATAAAATAGTCTTAGCGATTAACCCCCTATAATTATGCAATATTACCCGAAAATTGTTAATAAGACTTTTAGTTCTTCCGCCAAAATAGTTCAAATTACTTATAAAATTTGTAAAGATATAGGATATTTTGCATTATTTTGTCATTTATTGATAGGATTTGGTTTTTTTATATTACTAATAAAGTAGAAATTTCGAGGTAAGGATTGAACTAGACTAATTAGCTTCTTCTCAAAATGACTAGTAAAAATTCTTAAGCTAACTAAAAACTAATCACTATTATATGAGTCGAGCATCTTCAAATTATACAACCTTACTTCAATAGCATTTTTCAACATCTTTAACTCCACCAAAAACAGCAAATAAAAAACCCCGACATTTAGGCGAAATCACATAGAATATCGCCTAAACATCAGGATTTTCTTAATTGGGGTGTTAATGTAGAAAAACCAACAGTTTTTAAATGAAGTTTTTTAAATCCAACCATTCTTTTGTGCTTTTGAAATTGCTTCAATCCTGTTTTTTACTTCTAATTTATTTAATGCTTCGGAAATATAATTACGGACAGTGCCAGAAGACAAATACAAGGTTGAGGAAATTTCTTTAACCGTCTTCCCTTTTGCAACTAATGCTAATATCTCCCTTTCTCTTTCCGTTAAGGGATTTTCTTTAAGCATGCTGCCAAAAATTAATTCAGAGGCAAACTCCCTCTTTCCTTTCATAACATTTCGAATTGCTTCTGCCAGCTCTTCACTCGGTCCGTCTTTTAACAAATAACCGTGAACATTTGCTTTTAATGCTCTTTCAAAGTAACCTGGCCTCGCAAATGTTGTAAGAATAATGATTTTACTTGCTGCTCCCTTTCTTTGCAGCGCCTCTGCAACCTCAAGTCCGCTCATAACCGGCATTTCTATATCCAACAAACAAACATCGGGTGAGTGGGTATTAATCAGCTCAAGAGCTTCCTTTCCGTTTGCAGCCTGCCCTATTACATCAATATCATCTTCAAAGCTTAAGAGTGTTCCTAAAGCTCCTCTAAGCATTCTTTGGTCCTCAGAGATAATGACCGTAATCACATTACACCTCCTCCTTTAATCTTTCACGACAATTGGTATTTCAATGAAAAGTGTTGTTCCACTATTTGTAGACAATTGTAAATTGCCTTCAATTATCTCCAGTCTTTCCTTCATGCCCTTCAGCCCATTTCCAAACGCCTGCCCTTCTGCAGGAAACCCTTTGCCATCATCCGTTACTTTCAACTTTAATTTCCCAGCTTCTCTCTTTAATTTCACATGACAACTGCTTGCATTGCTATGCTTCACAACATTTGTAACCGCCTCTTTTAAACACAGACTCACAATGTTTTGTGTCAGTGGTGAAATCTGCTCATATTCAACAGAAAGGGCGTCTATATGGCAGTCAATTCGGGCAGCCTCTAGGATGGCTTTACTTTCCGCCAATTCTTCCGGGATTGTTATTGATCTCATGTCTGAAACTAACTCCCTGACCTGCCTTAATGCAGAGCGAGATATTTCCTCCATCTGTTTTGCTTCCCCCCTCACCAATTCTGGAGATTTAACCGCAAGCTTGCCAATCAATTGGCTTTTTAGTGTCAGCAACGATAATGTATGACCTAAAGTGTCGTGTAAATCACGAGCAATTCTTACCCTTTCTTCTCTTTTGACAAGTTCTTTAATTTGCTTATTCGCTTCATCAAGCTGCTGCTCTAACTCCATTCTTCTTTCCATTGAGCGAATTCCAAAAGGAGATACAAGCATGATGATAAGAAAGGGAATGAAATAAAGAAGACTTCGAAAAGAGAGTGTTTCCCAATGATAAATAAATGGGACAATCAGCGTAACTGCAAATAAGCTGAGAGCTTTAAAGAATGATTGTTTATTAGCATAATAGCCAATAAAATGGGCAGGAAAAAAACCCATAAACAGGATATTAAAGTTATAAAACAGGCTTAATATAAATATCACACTAATTTGTATGGCAAGCCAAAGGGAAAAGCCCTTTTTTCTAATAAGAAAATACAGCTGCCGATATGAAAAGAGGAATATTCCAAGGAGAATGTAACCTGCCACTAACTTCAGCATTCGTTCATGTGCAATATAAACCCCTGGCAATATAGTATAGATTAAAAATACATATGGAAAAAAGCCGAATCTTGCAGGAAATATTTCTATTTTTTTAGTGGAAGCCATACGCTCTCCTTAAGCATTTTGTTTTTTTCTAATATAAATAGATAATACCATAAACAGGAAAAGATACCCTATTATTAACAAAAAGCTCTGAACAGATGGGCTGTTCCCCCTTATTAATTCCCAAGCTCCTTCTGCAAAAGAGTTAGACGGGAGCCATTTGGATATTTCCTGCATGAATTTCGGAAAAACCTCAACTGGCATCCACATACCGCCTGCAACTGCTAAAGCTATATAAACTAAATTACTGATGCCTGCTGCTGTTTCAACCTTCTTCATGGCACCGACTAAAGTTCCAATTGCAAGGAAAGGCATTGAGCCGAAAAGAATCCAGAGTATACATAACAGCCATTGTGCTGGTGTAAGACTGACACCATTGATAATATAGCCTGCTAAAAAGATAACAAGAATAGAGAAAAGATGTAGTACTGTCTGTGCCGCAATCTTGGCAGTAAAGTAAATGCTTGTTGGCAATGGAGTGATTTTCAAATATAAAGTCCAGCCTTCCGACCGCTCCTGCACCATTTTAATGCCTAATGTCATAATCGAGCTGCCCATGATACTAAAGGTTGTCATAGACATTAAATAATGTGCTTTCCATATTTCAGCATCTATCTCAGGTGTGCTCATTATTCTTGTGAAGATAAAATAAAACATGATAGGCATAAGCAATGACCAAATAATATAATAGCGGTTTCGTGACATGCGAATCAGCTCTGCCTGACACTGCCTAATGAACATTCTCTTCATCTAAATTCCCTCCTTTTTTTCATGCAGCAGCTTGGAAAAGGCATCCTCCAGCTTCCCTTGCTGTATTTCTATCTCCTGTATCATGAACTTCCTTTCAATAAGGTCGTAGATTGTCTTATCTGAATCGTTCGTAACAAGAGTAATCCTCCCATTCTCTTTTACGACTTCTTCAACAAATGGGAGGGAGTGGTACACATCCAGCGAATATTCAGCGGCTTCTTTAAAGGAAATTGTTTTTTTGGTCCATTCTGCTTTCAATTCTTCAGGAGTTCCATCTCCCACTACCTTACCGTCACTTATCATAATTATCCGTTCGGCGATGTCATCTGCTTCCTGTAAATAATGAGTCGTAAATATAATGGTCTTTCCCTGTGCCTGTAACTCCTTTACCGTTTTCCAGAACGCATCCCTTGCAGTTATATCCATACCGACTGTCGGCTCATCTAAAAAAATCAAATCCGGATTTCCTGCAAGGGCAAGCGCGAAATGTAGCCTACGCTTCTGACCACCAGATAGCTTTTCCGTTCGCTTATGCCAATCCTGGTTAGAAAAACCAGTGATAGACAGCAACTGTTGTACAGACAGAGGGTTTGGATAATAGCTTTGCACTAAGTTGATAACCTCGTTGACCTTTAAACTGTCCATTACACTCGTTTCCTGAAGCATCGATCCAATTTTTTGCCTTACTTCCAATTTCACCGGATCTGATTGAAACAGTCTGACAGTGCCATTTGTAGGCTGTAATAAACCCAGCATCAAAAGAATTGTCGTCGTTTTTCCTGCTCCATTCGCGCCAAGAATAGCAACTGTCTCCCCTTTATTAACGGTAAAGGAAATATCATTCACCGCTTTATGCTGTTGAAATTGCTTCGATACATGAATAAGCTCAATTACCTTTTCCAAATATAATTCACCTCCGCTGTTGATAGCTTCATTGTAGTATCGTTCCGACCTCTTTTTCAGTCGTAAATGTCATTGATTGGAGATGACATTTGTCACCTTCTCTGTTTGCAGACAAAAAAAAGCCCCTCCATCAGAGGGTCTTTAACTATTCTAAAAATATCTCCTCCAACGTCGGTTCCTCTACTTCCACACGATAAATATCTGTTTTGCAGGCAGTGAAGGCTCTTGTGATTTCAGCAATTTTCCTCTCTTCATCCACAGTAATCTCAAGTGTTTTTTCTCCAAGCTGAATATCTTTCCCTTTCCCTTGAAGCCAATCATAAAGCTTTTGTTCTTCTGATAATGGGATTGGACCATGTTTAATTTTGACAATGATAGTAGTGCGATAATAAGCACGAAGTTCGTCCATTGTCCCAATCTTGACTATCCTTCCTTCTTTCATAATGGCTATTCTTGTGCATAGCTTCTCCACTTCATCCAAATTATGCGAGGTCAAAAAGATTGTCTTCCCCATATTATGAAGACTTTTAATCAACTGCTGGATTTGAATAGCTGATTCAGCGTCCATTCCAGACGTAGGTTCGTCTAAAAACAGAAGTTCAGGGTCATGAATGATTGCCTGTGCTACTCCAAGCTTTTTTTTCATTCCAAAGGAAAACTTACCTACCTTTTTATTGGCATGTTCGGCCAAACCGACCGCATCCAATGCTTCTATACATGCCTCCTTTGATGCGGGATTACCAGACAGCGAAGAGAAAAACCGCAGATGATGAAGAGCAGTGGAGGAGCCATAAAAGGTGGAATAATCGGGCATTACCCCAATTCTTCTTTTAACATCTATTTGTTTCACATCTCCACCTAACAATGTAAAAGAACCTGATGACGGCTGTATGATACCTGTCAGAATGTTAATGAAGGTTGATTTTCCAGCACCATTTCTGCCAAGAAATCCAAATATCTCTCCTTTATTAATCGTCAAATCAATGCCATTCACAACTTTTACTCCGTTATATGCTTTTGTTACCTTTTCTGCTTTAATAACCATCATCAGCATTCCTTCCTTTTAAATACAAGATCAGCAAGATAAATAAGGACAGCTGCAAATACAAAAATAATTAAAAATTTATAGTCTTCCTTTTCCATGTAATAATATGGCGTTATATACTTTAACCAGCTAATTGCCGGATTGGAAGTAAGCATTAACCATCCTCCGATAATCGGAAAGATTAGACTGCTTATTATTCCAAAAAACATTGTAATGCCAGGGCTTCTAATCAAAACAGACAACAAGAGTACAAAGGCCACCTGGAATGTGAGCAGGCTCATTGTCTGGCTGAACATTAATATGCTTACCTTCTTTGTTATGATACTGATAATAAGGTAGGATAAAAACAGACTAACAAACCAAAACATCCATATCCCCAAAAATTTCCCTAATAAAATAGACAGCCTTGTTGTCTTCGTAACTAAAAAACGCATTGTTCGTTCATGTATTTCCCTATTAATGCTGTCATGGGACAAGCTTGTTACAAAAAGCTGACCGAAAATTAATATTAAAAACATCAACCCTGCTACATGAGCTTGGGCCGCTTCCTTTGCTGTCATCTCTGTTACTTCAGCTAATGGTTCTGCAAACTTAGCAGAATAATAGGAAGTCACTAAAAACAACAAAATAATCAGGACTGACTTAACTCCTTTACATAACTGTAAAAACTCTCTTTTTCCTATTTCAAACATGTTAGCTTCCCTCCGTCATGTAGAATCTCTCCATAAAACTCTTTCCTATCATTCGCAAAACGGCCTAATCTCCTTTAGGACTGTGGGTATTTTTGCCCCAGAAATGAAAGATACCTTGACCTAATAAACCTATGATCAATACAATAGCTAATTTATTATAATTTTGATCTGCAAAATCATTGCCAAAATGCTTTGAGAACATGAGAATTGCAGTTATTGATGCCATAACACTAAATATTTTTTTCATATTGTACCTCCTGCTCCTTTTCTATAAAGGATTATATCTATCGTACCTTACCTCTTCAGAACCAGAACCTTAATTCTTCCTTAATTTCAAAATTATTACCAAAAAAGTGATATGATATTTTTATATATTTTGTATTAGGAGATTAGAAATATGGAAAATAAAAGGCTATTAATTGTGGATGACGAGCAGGCGATTCACCAAATGCTGACGGTCATCTTGAAAAAAGAAGGATTTCAGCGGATTGATACTGCAGAAACTGCAGAGGAAGCACTGCGCCTTTGTATGGCAAACAGCTATGATTTGATATTTCTTGATGTAATGCTTCCAGATCGAAGTGGATTTGATATCTGTCCCCTCATAAGAGAAAGAACAAATGCCCCTATCTTCTTCTTAACAGCAAGGTCAACAGATCTTGATAAGCTGTCCGGCTTCGCATTAGGTGCAGATGACTATATTACAAAACCATTTAATCCCCTTGAAGCAGTTGCAAGAGTCAAAGCCCACTTAAGGAGACATATAGGCACAACTGTTAAAGAAACTGGCAGCTTTCATTATGGTGACTTGGTGGTTAACAGTTATTCTGGTGAAGTGTGTGTAAGAGGGGTGAAGATTAACTTGCCTGCACAGGTTTATCAGCTATTGCTGTTTTTCTGCAAGCATCCAAATCAGCTTTTTAGCAAGGCGCAGCTTTATGAAAATGTATGGGGAGAAGACTTTCTCGGTGAAGACAATACAATTATGGTTCACATTCGCAAACTAAGGGAAAAAATTGAGGCAGTTCCAAGTAAACCTCAATATATCGTGACAGTGAGAGGGCTCGGCTATAAATTAGCAACAGAAGGTCACCGTTAAATGAATATGCCAAAACGATTTTATTTGCAGTATTTTATTCAGCTTCTTCTTGTGTCCTTTTTTTTAGCTATTATTTTTCTTACCTTTTGGATATTTGTCGGCTACTCTTTAACAAATTTCGAAGTATCCAGTGACTTAAAAACAGCAGATGCTTCTTCAATAGAAGCATCCATTTCTATAGACAATGGGAAAGTAAAGATTGATTCTGATATTAAAAATCTGACAAGGAAACAAGACGGATGGCTTGCTGTACTTTCTAAGGATGGCAAGCTTTTGAAGACATACAACACACCAGCTAAATTCACGTTTACAAAAGATGATTATGGCGCACTTTTTTCTAATAATGAGCCAGTGTCGTATGATTATAAAGTTTGGACAATAAGGGAAGATACGAAGAATCCACTAATTATTATTTTCGGAACGGAGACTAGCAGCAAGGCAATATTATCTACTGTTAAAGAAGATGTGAATTGGGAAAAAGGATTGTTAAATCTTTCCGAGACTGAAAAGGAAACAATAAAAAGAAGCCAAGGCTGGATACAGCTTGTCGGAAAAAATGGTACAAGTCAGGACGGTTATTTGGCAGATAAACAAAAATCGAACTATTCACTTAAAGACCTGCTTGAGCTTACTCAGAAGGAAAACAGTGATTCCGCTGCCTATTACCATGAAGAGACAGGCCAGGTTCTTCTTGTTAGCACTGAAAAAACAAATCATGAGCAAATCGCAAATGAGTTATTAAAAACCGTTGGAAGCACTGCCTTCATCATTTTTGTCGTTATCCTCCTTCTATTACTAGCAATAACTGTTTGGTATGGTTATAAATTCGGTGCTCCACTTGTGACAATCATTAAATGGATTGGTGATTTAGGGAATGGACTTTATGAGCAGGGTTCTTATAACCGCTCCATCCTGCACAACAAAAAAGGCAAGCTAAAAAAGAAATATAGGATTTACAAGGAATTGATTATAACGCTAACCGAACTGACGGAAACTTTAGAAAAAAATAAACAGACAAGAAAAAAAGCAACTAAAGTAAGAGATGAATGGATCAGCGGACTATCACATGACTTGAAAACACCGCTTGCAACAATCGGGGGCTATGCAGAAATGCTTCGGTCTGACCAATATTCGTGGTCTGAGGAGGAAATCAGGACATTCTCCGGAACAATTGCAGAAAAGTCTCAGTACATGAAGGAGCTTTTAGAAGACTTAACATTAACCTACCAGCTCAGGAGCAATGCATTCCCTATTGCCAAAGAAAAAGTGGAAATAAATGAGCAGATTAGACGTATTATCATTCACTATATTAATAGTCCAACAGGAACTCAAAACGAATTTGTGTTCCAGCCATTTGATGGTGAGATTAACGCAGCAGTTGACCCTAAATGGTTCCGGCGTATTATGGAAAATCTGATTGAAAATGCAATCAAATATAATGCTCCTGCAACGACTATTACGGTAGCAACCGGACTAATTGACCAGTATCTTTTGACAATTACGATTGAGGATAACGGTGTTGGCATGGATACAGAAACATTGAATAGACTATTTGAGCGCTATTACAGAGGAACAAATACAAGCAGCTCCAATAATGGAACTGGTCTTGGCATGGCAATTACGAAAAAGCTGATTGAGCTCCACGGAGGTTCCATCAATGTGAAAAGCGAACTAAAAAAAGGCACATGCATTCGAATTTTATTGCCATTGCTCGGAGATTAAAAAAGGATTCTTCCGCATAGGAAGAATCCTTTTTAACATAGTTAAGCTGCCTTCGCCTTAACTCCTCTCATCTGAACAAACAAAAGAATAAAGCCGATAACAGTGATAATCGGTGCTACCAAAACAAGATCATGAAGCGGTAAATATGTTACAGACA
>Ga0209463_1000117_pt1 | contig 72467 bp, 60 predicted proteins | sample AgamicMgSfrz_FD_187169 | JGI IMG/M metagenome (GOLD analysis project Ga0209463, IMG submission 187169) | Agave microbial communities from Guanajuato, Mexico - Mg.Sf.rz (SPAdes) (version 2) | ecosystem: Host-associated > Plants > Phyllosphere > Phylloplane/Leaf | place: Guanajuato, Mexico... | reverse complement strand
TTTATAATAACAATAGATATCAAAAACGATTAAACGGCCTTAGCCCTATGGAATATAGAGTTAAAGCCGCTTAGATCTTTTTTATTATTTCCACTGTCTACTTGACAGGGGGCAGTTCAATAGCCCCTTTCTAATATACTTATTGCCATTAAGAAATACCTGCGCCAACTACAAAAGATAAACCAACAGAAATAATCATTGAGATAAACCCTACAGCGCGATTATCATTTTTAATTTCTTCATCAATCTTAAATTTTGGTGTTAAAAATTCAAAGATGAAATAGCCGATTAACAATAATCCAAAACCATACACACCCCAGATAATCATTGTCAATAGAGAATCATTATGCATAATTGAATGCCTAAATACATTCATGATTCCAAACATTTTGCCCCCTGTAGCCATCGCAACTGCTACATTGCCATTTTTTATTTCATCCCAATTATTATATTTGGTTACAAGTTCAAAAATAGCCAAGAATACAACAAGACTTAAAATTACGACACTATAATCCCCTGCTGTTTTTACATACTCATTTCCCCAAAATTGATTCATATGGTTTCTCCTCTGTTAGATTTCTTTAAAAAAACATTATTTAAATTCTACAACTGTTACACCGCTTCCGCCTTCCCCGGCTTCCCCAAAACGAATATTCTTTACTGCCCTGTGATTTTTCAAATACTCCTGGACTCCTGAACGAAGTGCTCCTGTTCCTTTTCCATGAATAATTGATACACGAGGGTAGCCAGCAAGGAGGCTGTCATCGATATATTTTTCAACTCTCAAAAGTGCATTTTCAAATCTTTCGCCACGTAAATCTAATTCCAAACTAACATGATAGTCTTTTCCCTTTATCGTAGTTAAAGGTTTGGTTTCAACTACTTTAGGTGCTTTAATGAACTCAAGATCCTTTTCTTTTACCTTCATTTTCATAATGCCAATTTGTACTTGCCATTCTCTATCGGAAACCTTTTCTAGTAATTGCCCCTTTTGATTAAAGGTTAGAACCTTCACTTCATCACCTGGTTGATATACATGGTCCCTATTGGATACTACTTGTTGTTTTTTCATTTCTATTTGTGGTGTTGCATCCTCTAATCGTTTTCTTGCATCAATTAATTCATGCTCTTTTATTTCTGCGCGTTTTTCCAGCTGCATTTTTCGTAAATCACCAATAACAACTTCTGCTTCTTTTTTGGCATTTTCGATAATTTCTTTTGCTTCCCTTTTGGCTTTCTCTTGTAGTGTTTCTTTCTTCTCGTAATACTCCATTACTTGCTTCTGTAAATCACGATGAAGCATTTCAGCTTGTTTTAACAGATCTTTCGCATCTTCATGCTCCCGTTCTGCCTGCTTACGGCTTTCCTCTAGGGAGGCAATCATGTTCTCAATCTTATTGCTGTCTTCACTTACATGAGAGCGAGCAGCGTTAATCACGTCTTCTTTTAAACCTAGTCGTTTACTAATTTCAAAGGCATTACTTCTACCAGGTACTCCAATAAGTAATCGATAGGTTGGACTTAATGTTTCAATATCAAATTCGACACTTGCATTTACTACTCCATGTCGATTATACCCATATGCTTTTAACTCTGGATAATGAGTAGTTGCGATAACTCTTGCCCCTCTATTATTTACTTCATCGAGAATGGAGATAGCAAGTGCAGCTCCTTCTTGAGGGTCTGTACCTGCCCCTAATTCATCAAATAATACAAGACTCTCATGATCCACTTTTTCGAGAATACTTACGATATTAACCATGTGAGAGGAAAAAGTACTCAAAGATTGTTCAATCGACTGCTCGTCTCCAATGTCTGCATAGACGGATTTAAATACACCCATTTCCGAACCGTCTAATACTGGAATCTGCAGACCGGCTTGTGCCATTAGCGTACAAAGTCCTACTGTTTTTAGCGTTACTGTTTTACCACCTGTGTTTGGTCCTGTAATAACAATAGATGTATACGTATCCCCTAGAACAATATCATTTGCCACTACTACTTCAGGCGGGATTAATGGATGTTTTGCTTTAAGAAGAACAATCTTGCCTTCATTATTAATTTTCGGCTTTGACGCTTTTAAACGATGCGCATATTTGGCTTTTGCAAACATAAAATCGATATCTGCTAATACGTTGACAATATGCAATAATTCTTCTTCATATTGAGCAACAAGTGCAGTCAACTGTGTTAAGATACGATCAATCTCTTGGTGTTCTTTGACACGAATCGCTTGCAGTTCATTATTTAATGTAACAACAGATTGCGGTTCAATAAATAACGTTTGCCCAGAAGCACTTTGATCATGAACAATCCCACCATAGTTGCCTCGATATTCTTGTTTAACAGGGATTACATAGCGATCATTTCTTATCGTAATAATGCTGTCAGAAAGCATTTTTTGAGCATTGGAGGAACGAATCATGCTTTCTAATTTCTCTCGCACCTTTGCTTCATTTCTGCGCAGCTGATTTCTTAAAGTTCTAAGTGCATCACTTGCACTATCCATTACAGCACCTTGTTCATCAATAGCCATCTTTATTTCTTCTTCTAATTCAGCAAGTACGATGATACTATCTGTTAAAGTGAAAAGAATCGGCACAGCCTCTTCTTCATGAAATTCTTCAGTAAAACGTTTCATTTGTCTACTTGCATGGACTGTGCTGGCAATTTGCGTTAATTCTGACGGACTAAGCATACCGCCAATAGAGGATCTTTTCACATGGGCACGGATATCATAGATTCCATCAAGAGGAATCGATCCACGCATGCGATACACCTTAGCAGCTTCATCTGTTTCATCTTGCCATCTTACTACTTCGCTATAATCAGTAGATGGGACTAACCCCTCAACCTTATCCCTTCCTAATGAAGAGGAGACATGCTCGATTAATTGAGCTTTAATTTTATCAAATTCTAATGTTTTTAATACTCTATCCTGCATGGAGTTATCTCCTTTGCTATCCCATTTTACGGATTTAATAATATTTTTGTCGACAAACTAATTAGCCTTTATATAAAAAGGCTAATAATTCTTCTTTTGACATTGCATTTAATACGGTTGATTTTTTTATCCACCCTTTTTTTGCTGTAGATACGCCCATTGCCATATTGTGAAGCTCATGTTTATAATGTGCATCTGTATTAATGACAATCTTCACTTCAGCATCTTGTGCCATTTTGACATATGTTGCATTTAAATCTAAGCGGTTAGGATTACTATTCAGTTCTAGAACTGTGTTCGTTTCTTTCGCTAATTGAATGAGCATTTTCATATCGACATCATAGCCATCTCTTTTTCCAATTTTTCTTCCCGTTGGATGAGCAATAATATCAACATACTTGTTTTCCATTGCAGCTTTTAATCGATTCATAATCTTATCTTTGGATTGTGAAAAAGCAGAATGAATCGATGCAATAACGATGTCTAACTCTTTCAATAAGTCCTCATCATAATCTAAAGTGCCATCTGGCAAAATATCCATTTCAGCACCAGCTAAAATAGTTATATCCTCATATTTAGCGTTTAGTCTTTTAATTTCTTTTATTTGCTTTCTTACTCTGTCTGGGGTTAATCCGTTTGCAACCTTTAAATATTGAGAATGGTCTGTAATGGCCATATATTGATAGCCTAATTTACGATTGGCTTCTACCATTTCCTCTAATGTATGGGCACCATCACTTGCTGTCGTATGCATATGCAAATCCCCTTTAATATCTTCCAAGGAAATAAGGTCGCTATCTTCTGAATAGCTTTCTACTTCTTTGCCATCTTCTCTAATCTCAGGGGGAATAAATGGCAGTCCGAAATAATGATAGAACGCTTCCTCAGTCTCAAATGTTTCTACTTCGCCTGTTTCATTATTCTCGACACCGTACTCGCTTATTTTTTCTCCACGTTCCTTTGCTAGCTGTCTCATTCGTACATTATGTTCCTTTGATCCTGTGAAATGATGCAGTGTTGTTGCAAATTCCTTCGGCTTCACTAATCGAAAGTCAATGGAGACATCATAATCCAATCCTAGAATGACACTTACTTTTGTTGAGCCTGCCCCAATTACTTCTTTAATGGACGGAAGCTGAAGCAACTGCTCTTTCACCTGATTAGGATCGTCTGTTGCTATAATAAAATCTAAATCTTTAATAGTCTCCCGCACTCTTCTTAAGCTTCCAGCTCTAGAATATTGGACAACGCCTTCCATTTTTGCGAGATGTTCCTCAATCGAGACTGCTATTGGAATCATAAACGCAATTGGTAATCGCTCCGGTCTTGTTCCTGTATTTTGAAGTGCCTCCATAATTTTTTCTTCTGTCTTTTTTCCAAAGCCTTTTAATGCTTGTACTTCCCCTTTTAAACATGCATTTTTTAAATCCTCGCCATTTTCGACAGATAACTCTTTATATAATCTTGCTATCTTTTTCCCACCAAGACCTGGCAGCTGCAGCAAAGGTATTAACCCTTTTGGAACTTCGTCTTTTAACTCTTGTAAAACCATAGACTTTCCTTCTTTTATGTATTCCTCGATAACAGCCGCTGTCCCTTTACCTATTCCAGGCAGCTCCGTTAAATCTTCTAGTTCGGTTAAACTCTCTTCACTTGTTTCAATTGTATTAGCAGCTTTTCGAAAGGCAGAAATTTTAAAAGGATTTTCTCCCTTAAGCTCCATATATATCGCTATTTGTTCTAATAGTCGAATAATCTCTTTATTTGTAATCATCGTTTCATCACCCACATACATAAAATAAACATTCCTCTTTTTAATCCTACCTACTTATCATACCATGAACTGTAGGAATTCTATAATCAAGTAGTATTGTTAAAAACATACTAAAAACTCTTCTAGCTACATATAAAGCTAGAAGAGTTTCCTCTTTTCTATGAAGCCATATAATCAAACCATAAATCTTTTATTTTCTCAGAAAAATATGGCGTATTTTCTATCATCCATGCTGCAACAGAGGATTCATTTAATTGAGTCTGCATAAAACCAATCGGGATTAAAATAGAAATATATAATAGAAGGAATAATAGCAAATACGTTTCAACAAATCCTAATACAGCACCAGCCCATGTATTTAACTGCTTTAAGATTGGTATACTAGCAACAAAGTCTATCATACTACCAAGAATTTGCCAAATAATTTTCACAACAAAAAATATCACAATAAAGGAGAAGCCTCTATAAAAAACATCTTCTATATTTGCTGTTTGAATAAGGGAATGTAGAAAACTACTTTCTCCTGTATTGGGATATGGAATCCAAAGTGTTAATTTTTGTGATAAAGGAATGTAGTATTTATTAGCAACTATAAACGCAACTATAAAACCTGTTAAGTGTATAACTTGCATAATAAATCCTCTTTTCAGTCCTCTAAGAAGACCAAAAAGCAGCAATATAACTAAAATAATGTCTAACATGAACATGGTCAGTCCTTTTCTTTTCTTTTTAATTCTTCTTCCAATTCTTTTACACGATCCTCTAGATTTATATAGTCGTTTACTATATTAACCGCAGTAAGGACGGCAAGTTTATTCAAATCAAGTGAGGGATTCTTAACATGAATTTCACGCATTTTTTCATCAACTATGGAGGCAACCAATCTAACATGGCTAGAAGGTTCTTTCCCTATTATTGTATATGGTGTTCCGTATATATCAACATTTGTACGATTTTTAGGGGTATTTGACACGCCCATGCCTCCATTCTAAAGAATCCTAGTTTCTATCATATCATGAACTATTCTTGCTAGGGAAGTCATTCGAATAGATTCTCTTGTAAGACTTGCGATAATGGGAAATATTTACTGATATCATTAAATAAAAAGGCTGTTTTCGTAAAGTTTGTTGCGATTACCCGCAGCCGGAATACACTTCGCTTTCCGTGGGCTCGCGCTGAGCCTCCTCAGCTTCGCCTCCGGGGTCTCAGACAGTCTCGCTAATCCCACAGGAGTCTTCGTGTATTCCGGCTGCTCCATTTTTCCAACTAATTCTTTTTTCCCATTGAATAAACAACAATCCTTTAGAAAACAGCCAATAAAAAAACATCTCAGCGTATCACTCCGAGATGTTTTTCCTATTCATTAGCCTCTTAAAGAAGCACCAGCTTTTTCTTTCACTGCTTCAAGCACTTTTTCATGAGCTTTACTGATCATTTCATCAGTTAATGTTTGTTCTGGGTCGAAATAGGTTAAAGAGAAAGCAATTGATTTTTTCCCTTCTTCCATTTTTTCTCCCTCATATAAATCAAACACTTGCACTTCTTTCAACAATTTCCCACCAGCTTCAATAATAATCTCTTGAAGGTTGCCTGCTAAAATTTGTTTATCAACAACAAGTGCGATATCTCTTGTTACATATGGAAAACGAGGAATAGAAGTATAATGTAATGCTTCTACTTCTACAGCGAATAATTTACTCAAGTCTAGTTCAAAACAATATGTTTCTTTTAAATCTAAATCCTTTTGCATTTGTGGATGAACTTGACCGACAAAACCAATCGCCTCACCATTAAGGACTATTTCGGCTGTTCTACCTGGATGCATACCTTCCATTTCCGCTCTAGTGAACGTAATTTGCTCATGAATGCCTAATTTTTGGAACAAACCTTCCAATACACCTTTTACAACGAAGAAATCAACGGTTTTCTTTTCTCCTTGCCATTGGTGAGTGCTCCAAATACCTGTAACAGCACCAGCTAAATGTTCTTTTTCCTCTGGCAGCTCTTGTTCTCCCTTCGCTAAGAAAACAACACCTGTTTCATAAACAGCTATATTTTCATTTTGTCTTGCTGCATTATATTTAAGCACCTCTAATAGCTGTGGTACAATACTTTGACGTAATAACGCACGTTCTTCACTCATAGGCATAGCTAGTTTAATTGGATTTCTTTTTTCTAAAGCAAAACTATGCACTTTTGCTTCATTTGTTAAAGAATACGTAATTGCTTGATATAACCCAGCGGCTTCTAAATATCTACGGGCCATACGACGCTTTTTCTGATAAGCAGTTAAAGCACCTGGTGTAGCTGCGCCAATTGGCAATGTTTTCGGTAAGTTATCATAACCAAAAAGACGTGCAACCTCTTCTATTAGATCTGCCTCGATAACAATATCATTTCTTCTCGTCGGAACAGTTACTGTGAATGTATTACCTTCGACTTGTGTGGTAAATTGAAGACTATCAAAAATAGCTGTTACTGCATTCGTCTCTAAAGAGGTTCCTAATGTTTGATTAATTTTTTCTAGCGTAATCGAAACCACTTTTGGTTCAGCAGTTAATGTATCAACTACTACTTCCCCTTCAAGCACTTCTCCGCCTGCATATAAATGTAATAATTGGCAAGCTCTATCTGCCGCTTGTCGTACTCGATTTGGATCAATACCTTTTTCATATCTTGCACTTGCTTCACTTCTTAAACCAATTACTTTTGATGATCTGCGAATTACTTTACTATCAAAATAAGCGGATTCTAATAAAACAGTTGTCGTATCTGACTGTACTTCAGAATTTGCGCCACCCATTACTCCCGCAACTGCAATTCCTTCTTTTCCATTCGTAATAAGTAGATTATCCACTGATAATGTTCTTTCTGTTTCGTCAAGCGTCGTAATCTTTTCTCCACTTTGTGCTCTTCTTACTAGAATTTCTTTTGAACCAATTTTATCATAATCAAAAGCATGCAACGGTTGACCATATTCTAATAAAATATAGTTCGTAATATCTACTACATTGTTATGAGGACGAATTCCTGCTGCCATTAATTTTCCTTGCATCCATAATGGAGATGGAGCGATTTTAACCTTTTTAATTACTCTTGCTGTATATAATGGCGTAGCTACATTCTCTTCAACAGAAACTTTAATATAATCAGATGCTTTCTCATTAATAGTTGGATATTCCGTATCAGGTAATTTTACTTCTTTTTCTAAAATCGCCGCTACTTCATAAGCTACACCAAGCATGCTTAAGCAATCTGCACGGTTAGGTGTTAGGCCAAGTTCTAAAACTGCATCATTTCGTTGTAAATATTCTAACGCATTCTTTCCAACTTCAACATCATTAGGGAAGACAAAAATACCTTGTGCATAATCTTTGGCAACCATTTTGCCTTCGATACCAAGCTCTTGCAAGGAACAAATCATTCCGTTTGATTCTTCTCCACGAAGCTTTGCTTTTTTTATTTTGAAGTTGCCTGGAAGAACTGCTCCTACTTTTGCAACAGCTACTTTTTGGCCTTTATCTACATTGGGAGCACCACAGATAATTTGGATCGGATCACCCTCTCCAACATCCACTAAACATTTATTCAATTTGTCTGCATTCGGATGTTGCTCACGCTCCACAACATAACCAATGACTACATTTTTAATACCTTCATCGAGAATCTCGACACCTTCTACTTCGATACCGCTCTTTGTAATTTTTTCTCCTAATTCATCAGGACTAATGCCATTTAAATCTACATATTCATTTAACCAATTATAGGATACTAACATTTTTTCTCCTCCACCCTTATTAATATTCCGGTACTGAAAATTGTTTTAAGAAACGCACATCGTTTGTATAGAAATGACGGATATCATCAATTCCATATTTCAACATGGCAATTCGCTCAGGACCCATTCCAAAAGCAAACCCAGAATATTTTTTCGAGTCAAATCCGGACATTTCCAATACATTTGGATGAACCATTCCGGCTCCTAAGATTTCGATCCAACCTGTTTTTTTACACACACTACATCCTGCACCTTTACAGATGAAGCAAGAAATATCCACCTCAACGGAAGGCTCAGTAAATGGGAAAAAGCTTGGACGTAAGCGGATTTCTCTATCTTCTCCAAACATTTTCTTCGCAAAAACTTCAAGTGTCCCAATTAAATCGCTCATACGAATGTTTTCGTCTACTACAAGCCCTTCAATCTGCATAAATTGGTGGGAATGAGTCGCATCATCATTATCACGACGATATACTTTACCAGGACAAATAATTTTGACTGGACCTTTCCCTTTATGCTTCTCTAACGTTCTTGCTTGCATTGGGGAAGTTTGTGTTCTAAGCAATGTTTCTTCTGTAATATAAAATGAATCTTGCATATCCCTAGCTGGATGATCTTTAGGAAGATTCAATGCTTCAAAATTATAGTAATCATTTTCTACCTCTGGTCCTTCTTCAATGGTATAACCCATACCAATAAAGAGATCTTCAATTTCTTCCACTACTCTTGTAAGTGGATGGTGATTCCCCGCAGCGACTGGACGTCCAGGTAATGTAATGTCAATTGTCTCAGAAGCAATTTTTTCATGGACAAGTGCTTCCTCTAATGCTTTTTGTTTGGCTTCAATGTGATGAGTAATTTCATCACGAATTACATTCACTAACGCACCCATTTTTGGTCTTTCTTCTGCAGATAGTTTGCCCATCCCTTTTAACACTTCTGTAATCGGACCTTTTTTACCTAAGTATGCAATACGAATTTCATTTAATTCTTTCATATCATTACTGTTTTCAATGCGTGTTATCGCTTCAGCTTGCAGTTCTTTTAATTTATCTTCCATTACATTTCCTCCTTAATATATTGTTTTCGCATGAAAATTGGCATAAAAAAAACCCATCCCCAAAAAAGGGACGAGGTTATTGTCGCGGTACCACCCTAATTAACTTGTATGTATATAAAACAAGTTCACTTCATTTGGATAACGGTAGTCTATACCGGTACATCTTTACATCTTTCTAAAAGAAAAATGGTCCCGATGCCGACTCAGGAGGTGAACTTCATAAATGCTTTTAATAAAAATGCTTTCAGTCTACGGCATTTTCTTCCTACATTAAAAATCATCTATTACTTTTCTCCATCAATGTCTTTATTCATGTAATTTGGTTTTAATTATAATATATATCTATTCAGTTTTCAAATGCCTTTTTAGTTTGATCTCAGACTTTCTCGCATTTCCCATAAGAGTCGAACGAACGCCTATTCCACCCAACATTATTTTTATTTTCAAATGCTGCTTCCAACTCAATAAATGCGTACCGTTAGAAATCAGTCTATTTAAAATAATACATTAAAATTCCTGCTGCAACAGCGACGTTTAGGGATTCGCTTTTTCCATGGATTGGTATATACAAATTAGTATCTGTCTTGCTTAATACTTGTTTACTTACACCGCTACCCTCATTGCCCAAGATTAAACAAAAAGTATCTGTCTTTTCTATTTCTCGATAGTTTCTACCATTTTCAAGGGCTGTTCCATAAACAGGAATATGCCTTTCTTTTAAAGTATTAATAAAGGCAGACAAATTTGTTTTTACAATAGGCAGGTGAAAATGGCTGCCTTGCCCTGATCGGACTACTTTCGGGTTGTAAATATCTACTGTCCCTTCTCCAATTATAACAGCATCCACCCCTGCTGCATCTGCTGTTCGGATAATGGTTCCCATGTTACCAGGGTCCTGTACTTGATCAATCGCAATAAAGGTTTGGGCCGTAGACAAGATTTCTGGATAATCAAGTTGTCTGCATAAAGCAAAAATTCCTTGTGGCGTTTCCGTATCCGATAATTCTTTAATAATTTCTTTCGTTACAATCGTTATTGGTATATCTCCGTAATCCCAAGAAGGTACATCGATTTCTTCTGAAATAATTAAATCGATAATAGCCTCTGCTTTAAAAGCCTCTTCCACTAAGTGGAAACCTTCTACCAAGAACGTTCCTGTCTTCTCTCTTTCTTTTTTCGTTAACCTTTTCTTCCATTCTTTAACTTGTGGATTTTTCACTGAAAGTATGTGCTTCACTTACTATTCTCCTTCATAATCACTATCTGTTCTCATATTCTTTCATTTAGGATGTTTGTATAGTTTGTTACTAATTTTAGTAGCCTAAGTTTAAATTTTTTTCCTATTCCTTATATTATATCGTAAAAAAAATACATAATAAACGTCATTGGTGAAATGATAAAAAATAGATATGTTCTTCAAAAACGTCTATCTAAATCATTTACAAATTCTTAGAGCTGACGTTGATAGATAATAATAGAAAGAAGGGTGCTTATTATGAATTTAAATTTACGAAATGCAATCATCCATAATGTGGCTGGCAATTCTCAGGATGAATTAAAGGATACAATTGTGGATGCTATCCAAAATGGGGAAGAAAAAATGTTGCCTGGCTTAGGCGTTTTATTTGAAGTAATTTGGAAGAATTCATCGGAAGAGGATAAAACAGAAATGCTGCAAACATTAGAGAATGGTTTAAAATGATTAAAAAGAAGGAGAGATCTCCTTCTTTTTAGGTTAAATTAGTCATTTAGTGCATGGAGTTTATGGGTCGTTTCTTTTGTTGCAGCATATACTCCTTTATAAATCTCATATACCTTTTTATATTTCTTTACATTTTCAGGTTTTGGTAAAAACTCTTCTTTATAATGAACAAATTTTTCTACACATTCATTCATCGTTGGAAACCAGCCTAATCCAACTGCCGCAATCATAGCTGCTCCTAATCCTGGTCCTTGTTCCACTGTCAAATTAACCACTGGTGCATTAAAAACGTCTGCTTGTATTTGGAGCCAATCACTGTTCTTCGCTCCTCCCCCTACCGAGACAATACGAGTAAACTTCTTATTCGCATTTTCCTCCATAAGAATCTTACTATCATTCAACGAAAAAGTGATTCCTTCTACAACAGCGCGGGCAAAATTATCTAATGTATGTCTTGTATCCATTCCGATAAAGCTTCCTCTAATTTGGCTATCTGTATATGGTGTTCTTTCTCCCATAATATAAGGAGTAAACAATAAACCATCCGAACCAATTGCTACATTATCCATATTAGAAAGAAGCTGGTCATAGCTTTTATCTGCGGCAAATGTATTTTTAAACCAGTTTAAACTATATCCAGCAGATAATGTTACACCCATAGAATAAAAACTGTTCTTTATCGCATGATTGAAATAATGAACTTTTCCTTCGTAATCTTGTTGTCCATCTGGTTCATAAGAAAGGAATACACCAGATGTCCCGATACTAGCTAATCCCATTCCTTCTTCTACGATCCCTGCGCCTACTGCTGCACAGGCGTTATCAGCACCACCTGAAAAAACAGCAATATCGGTTGTAAACCCAAACTTCTCTGCAAGCTCTTTTTTGATTATGCCTATCTGATCAGAGGACTCTACAAGCTTAGGGAAAATGGATAGCGGTAGCTCAAATAATTCAGCAATTGATTCACTCCAAACCTTTTCTTCTACATTTAGTAATAATGTTCCGGCAGCATCTGAATACTCCATTTGCTTATTGCCAGTTAAATAGAAACCTAAATAATCTTTAGGTAATAGGAAGTGCTTAGCATGTTCCCATATAGTCGGCTCATTTTCTTTTACCCATAGCAGTTTAGGCAAAGTAAAACCTTCTAACGCTTTATTCTTCGTGATGTGAATAACTTCCTGTCCTGCTTTATCCATTATATTTTGACATTGTTTACTTGTTCTTACATCATTCCACAGGATAGCATTTCTTAGTGGTGTATCATTTTCATCTAATAAAACCAGGCTATGCATCTGTCCAGAAAAGCTGATCCCTTCTGTTTTTGATGCTGCTTCTGGAAATGCTTCAATAATTTCTTTTAATACTATATCCAATGCTTCAATCCAAACATTTGGATTCTGCTCACTATATTTTGGCTGCGGAGTTAAAAGCTCGTATTCAGAGCTTTTTGTTATAAGCACATTTCCTTCTTTATCCACTAGTAAGCCTTTTAATGAACTAGTCCCTAAATCAATTCCAATTACATATGACATGTTAATTGCTCCTTTCATAAGTAGAGTGAAAACAAGGAACAAAGGGATGTCTCACTTAGAGATTCAGACTTCAACATGTATATCTAGTAGATTTGTCTTAATAGGCTACTACTAATGAATATACTTGTGATGCCAGCTCCTTCTACCTGAGACACCCCTTTATTGGTGTTACCTTTTTATTTTTTGATTGTTTTAGAAAACTGCCATTTTTTATATTCTATTAAACTAAATAATCGTTTAAACGAGATTTTAAGAATTCTAGATGATTTGGTTCGTTTTCAATTTGATCATGCTGTAATGCATACTCTGCTAATGTTTTTAAGTTTTCTTTTCCTTCTACAATTGATTTACCGATACCAGTTGTATAGCTTTTATATCTGCGTTCAATCTCTTTATCGAAGAATCCATCTTCTTTTAATTTTGCCGCTGATTTTAAACCGCGTGCAAAAGTATCCATACCAGCGATATGTGCAAGAATTAAATCTTCCATTGAGAATGAAGAACGGCGTACTTTTGCATCAAAGTTAATACCACCAGGAGCAATTCCATCGTTTTCTAGCACTTGATACATTGCTAGAGTTGTATCGTAGATGTTAGTTGGGAACTCATCTGTATCCCATCCAAGCATTATATCCCCTTGGTTTGCATCTAGAGATCCAAGCGCATTATAGCTTCTTGCTACTGCCATTTCATGTTCAAAAGTATGTCCTGCCAATGTAGCGTGGTTTGCTTCTAAGTTTAACTTAAAGTATTTATCAAGATCGTATTTTTGTAAGAATGCCATTGTAGTAGCTGCATCAAAATCATATTGGTGTTTTGATGGTTCCATCGGTTTTGGCTCAATTAAGAATTGAACTTCATGATTTAATTCTTTTGCATATTCAACAGCCATATGGAAAAGACGAGCCATATTATCTTGTTCTAATTGTAAGTCCGTATTTAGTAGAGACTCATATCCTTCACGGCCACCCCAGAATACATAATTTTGGCCGCCAAGCTTTTTGCTAATTTCCAATCCTTTTTTCACTTGTGCTGCAGCATATGCGAATACTTCTGCATTAGATGAAGAAGCTGCACCATGTACAAAACGAGGGTTTGTAAACATATTTGCTGTATTCCATAGTAATTTAATGCCTGTTTGATCCATTTTTTCTTTAATTAAATCTGTAATTACATCTAAGTTGTTTAAGAACTCTTGAAGAGTTTCACCTTCTGGAGCAATATCTACATCATGGAAGCAGAAGAATTCAAAGCCCATTTTTTCCATTAATTCAAAGCCAGCTTCTACTCGATTTTTTGCTGTTTCCATTGGCGTTTCACCAAACCAGTTACGAACATTTGTAGCTGCACCGAATGGATCGGATCCATCTTGTGTTAATGTATGCCACCATGCCATGCTGAATCGTAAATGTTCTTTCATTGTTTTTCCTAATACTACTTCCTCTGGATTGTAGTGACGATATGCAAAAATATTTTCTGTTTTTGGTCCTTCGTATTTTACTTTTTTTATCATTGGAAAAAATTCCATTCTAATTCCCTCCTAATTGTTATAAAAGATATTTTTCTTTTCAACTTACTTTTTTCTAAGTAGTAATTCCAGTTCTCTACTAATCTATTAAACCACATTTAATTTGTTAGTTCAACATACTAACTGAATTAATCATAAATCCAACAGAGTTTTTTGTCAAGCGCTTACAATAGCTTTTTTGCAATTTTCTTTGGAAATTAGATAGAAGTATTTTAATTAGTATGGTAACCTAACAATATGAACATCGTTAAAAGGTGATTAATCAGTTTGGAGGAAAATAATGGTCACAGATAAATATGTAATTAGAGAACAAAATGCTTCTCTTGTAATGGAGCAAATTGTTCAACATGCCCCGATTTCTCGGGCGAACCTCTCATCCAATATTGGTTTAAATAAAGCAACCGTTTCTGATATAACAAAGAAGTTACTCGAGGATAAACTTATTGAAGAAATCGGAATCGGAGCAAGTAGCCATTCCGGTGGAAGAAAACCTATTCTTCTACAATTAAATAATAAAGCAGGTCTGTCGATTGCCATCGAGCTTGGCTATGACTTCATTTCAACAATGGTTACTTATTTAGACGGAGAAGTAGTTTTCTATAATAAAGAAAGAGGTACATTTATCACAAAAGAGAATGTCCTTGCCCATATTGCTAATATTATTGATAAATATGAGAAAATAAGCAATCTGACAACGTATGGTATTATCGGAATTGGTATTGCCATTCATGGTATTGTTAACGACAACAATATCTTATTTACACCCTATTATGATTTAGACAAAATAGAACTTTATGAAGAATTAACAAAACTGTATCCGTATCCTATCCATATTGAAAACGAAGCAAATTTAACAGCAATAGGAGAGTCTACTTTTTCAACGGAATTTAATAACCTAATTAGTTTAAGTATTCACAGCGGGATTGGCGCCGGAATTATTATTGATGGTCAATTATTTACAGGTTTAGATGGTAGAGCTGGGGAAGTTGGGCATTCCATTCTGTATCCAAACGGCAAAAGTTGTCCCTGTGGAAATAAAGGCTGTCTAGAACAATATTGTTCAGATAAAGTACTCCTTGAACAACTTAAAGACAGAAAACAGTTATCCGATGTTACTCCAGATTTATTGGCTGAACTTTATTACGCTCATGATTCGATCGTACAAGAGATTGTTCAACAACATTGCTACAACCTCTCAAAAGGAATAAATAATATTATGACCTTTTTTGCACCCAAGGTTATATTTATGAATAGTTCTGTCATTCGGAGAATCCCTGAAATACTTTCATTAATTAGCGATAACTTGGAAAGTTCCTTTAATAAAGATATTATCATTGAAAATTCAAGTCTTGGTTCTAAAGCATCCTTATTCGGTGCTACCGCGCTAAACATTCGTAATTTCTTAAATATTTCCCATTTGAAAATTATGAATGCGGAATAACTTTTGTTTAAATAAAAGGCTGTTTTGTAAAGGATTGTTGTTTTTTCAATAGGAAAAAACAATTAGTTGAAAAATGGAGCAGCCGGAATACACGAAGACGCCACGGGGATTAGCGAGACAGCCTGACCCCGCAGGCGAAGCTGAGGCCCCCACGGAAAGCGAAGTATATTCCTGCTGCGGGCAATCGCAACAAACTTTACGAAAACAGCCAAATAAAAAGAATGGGATAGTCCTTATTAAAAAAGATGGGGATTGCATCATTCTTTTTTCTCTTCGCTATTTTTAAATTTAATGAAACTTTTCTCTCTCTCATCTCGTTAATAGGAGTATTAAGTGAAACTTCCATCAGTGGGGGTTTTTCTTCCTCCCCCACTGATGGTTAGCTGAACCAGCTGTCCGTTAAGAGTGGGATAAATTTTAAAAATGGGATAATGTTTATGAATAATGATCACAATCTTTACAGGAAATAGAATGAGTATGCTATACTTGCTATACAAAATATGAAAAAGGTGAAAAATTTTGACAAAGAAGAAATTTCATTATTGGTTACTGCAGATTCTCATCATTGCTGCGATTATTTATCTATGCACCAAAATTTCATTCTTATTTAAACCAGTTGCCGTATTGTTCTCGACCCTTTTTGTGCCAATTATCATTACTGGTTTCTTATACTTTTTGCTTAATCCAATCGTTAAATTTTTGCAAAAAAATAAAATTCCTAAAACACTCGCCATTATTATTCTTTATGTTGGCGTGATCGGAATTATTATTTTAGCCATTGGTAGTATTGTGCCGATGATTAGTAAGCAGGTAAGTGAATTGTTCAGCAATATTCCCAAATATGCAGATGATGCAGTTAAATATTTCCAATACTTAAATGATACAAAACAGTACAAATGGATTATGAATCAAGAATATGTAAAAATAGAGGATATTACGGAAAACTTAAAAGCATATGCTCAAACGATTCCCAGCAATATAACAAATGGAATTGGTTCAATCATTAGTACCATGACGAATATCACGATTACGATTGTGACAGTACCATTTTTGCTTTTCTATTGCTTTAAAGATGGTAGTAAATTTCCAGAGGCCTTATCGAAATTCTTTCCATCTTCCTATCGAAAAGAAGGCTTAAAAATCATTAAAGATACAAGCGAAACAATCGCTGCCTATATTCAAGGACAAGTTATTGTGGCACTGTTTGTGGGAACCTTATCTTTAATTGGTTATTGGATTATCGGCCTTGATTATGCACTTGTAATGGCTTTAGTTGTCGCTGTTACAAATATCATTCCATATGTTGGGCCATTAATTGGTGGAGCACCGGCTGTTATCATCGCCCTGTTCACCTCACCAACACAGGCTTTACTTGTTATTATCGTTATTACCATCGCTCAACAAATTGAAGGGAATATTTTATCACCATTAATTCTTGGAAAAAGATTGGATACTCATCCAGCAACAATTATTATCCTTTTATTAGTTGCAGGAAATTTAGCAGGCATTTTAGGAATGATTCTTGCTGTACCAACATACGCTGCTGTCAAAACGATTGTCATTAATATTAATCGCTTGCTTAAAGCACGGAAAGCGGCCATTTTAAATACACAAATTCCTCCTATAAATGATTCTAAAAGTTAATATAGCTATATTATGGAAGCCCAAATCAGTGTATTTGGGCTTTCAGTTTGTCGACAAAAAGATTTTTAGAAACTTAATGCGTTGCTTGGAGTGGAAGGGGTGAGACTCCTGTGGGATTAGCGAGACAGCTTAGACCCTGCAGGCCAAAGGCCGAAGCGGCTAAGCGCGAGCCCCACGGAAAGCGAACCCCTGGAGCGGAAAGCAACATCCTATTCAAAGAGACTAATAAATATACTATATACACACCTCTATTTCTAAAATTTAGAAATTTGTCTACAGTCCGGAAGCCCAAATCAGTGTATTTGGGCTTTTTCTTGTGGCATATTAATGCCAATTAAGAGTAAAAAGAGAGTTCGATTAAAAAATCAAACTCCCCTTAAAATAATCTTATGCAAATGTTAATCCATCTACTGTGTCACGATCTAATTTCTTAATCACTTCTACAATTAGTTTTACCGCATTTTCATAGTCGTCGCGATGAAGCATTGCAGCGTGTGAGTGAATATAACGTGTTGCAATGGTAATCGATAACGATGGAACACCTTTATGTGTTAAATGAATCGAACCGGAGTCTGTTCCTCCCCCTGGCACACTATCAAATTGATAAGGAATATTTAACTCGTCCGCAGTATCTGTAACAAGATCACGCAATCCTTTATGAGCAACCATAGAAGCATCATATAAAATAATTTGTGGGCCTTTGCCCATCTTACTAAGCGCTTCTTTTTCTGTCACTCCTGGTGTATCTCCAGCAATACCAACGTCTACTCCGAAACCAATATCTGGCTCGATGTAGTTCGCCGCTGTTTTTGCACCGCGAAGACCAACCTCTTCTTGAACAGTTCCAACACCATAAACAATATTAGGATGATTGCTGCCTTGTAAATTCTTTAATACATCAATTGCAATGGCACAACCAATACGGTTATCCCAAGCCTTTGCAAGAAGCATTTTCTCATTGTTCATCACTGTGAATTCGAAGTATGGAACAACCATATCGCCTGGTTTTACTCCCCATTCCATTGCTTCTTCTTTAGAAGATGCACCAATATCAATAAAAATATCTTTAATGTCTATAGGCTTCTTTCTTGCTTCAGGACTTAATACATGTGGTGGTTTAGAACCGGTAATCCCTGTAATTTCGCCTTTACTTGTAACAATCGTTACTCGTTGAGCAAGCATTACTTGAGACCACCAGCCACCGACAGTTTGGAAATATAAAAAGCCTTTATCATCAATGCGAGTTATCATAAATCCAACTTCATCAAGATGACCTGCAACCATTATTTTCGGTCCATTTTCTTGCCCAACTTTCTTGGCAATTAAGCTTCCTAAATTATCTGTAGTTACTTCATCTGCATATTCTGCTATGTACTTTTTCATTACTTCTCTTGGTTCTTTTTCATTTCCTGGTATGCCTTTTGCATCAGTAAGATCTTTCAGCATCGTTAATGTTTCATCTAATTTTACCATTACTTCGACTCCCTTAATAAAATAACTTCTTCATTATTATACTAGAAAATAATTATAGTACAAAGTATTAGCTACTACCAAAGTGTATCTTTCACCAAAGTAGGCTAACTTCCTATTCATACGGGTATAGAAAAGAATCTCTTGCTTATATTATGTATCAATTCTTTGTTTCTATTTATTTAAATATTTTTCCTCAAAAAGTGAAACCTTTTTTCAACTCCATCGTATTCTATTAGTTAATCCTGAAAAATTAAGTTACTGGAGGCTCTTTTATGAAATGGCTTTTGTTATTTGTTCTACTCGCTTTTCTATTTTACGGGTTGTTTCGATTCGCTTCATTCCTAACAAATCCACAGCGAAGACTAGCATTCGCGCAAAAGCGTGGAACATTTTATTTGTTTGATAATAAGGATAATATTAGAATGAACCTCTTACTAACCTATAAAGGACATTTGCTGGAAGGGGAAAAATATGCTACAGCAAAAGAGGTTGATCACATCTTACTTTTCCCTGCTAATCCATATAATACAAAGTTGTCAAAACAAGACAAAGCCTATATAGAACAGTCACTATTGTCTATATATCCAAAGGCTAGAATTGAATGGACACGATTTAAAGAGGCATAAAAAAAGGATAGAAATAAGTATTCCAACCAAAGATAAACCCGTGCAATTATACGAAAATGCTAATGAAAGGTTCGTATAATTACTCGGGTTTTTTTATTCGTTTTTAAAAAGGATGCTCTATGAAGTATGTTGCTGTTACCCAGCAGCCTGAATACACGAAGACTCCTGTTGGGATTAGCGAGACAGCCTGAGACTCTGCAGGCGTATGTCGAGAAGCTCAGATTCCTCCCCCGCGAATCGAGTGTCTATAAGCCTAATGGAACGAACTATATTTAAAAATACACATAACCAAGTATGCGAAAGTAGCCGTTATTTAATAAGCTAAATTAGGGATTATTCGTCTTTACAGAGTATTTATTTAGTTATGACCCAACCTTTTTCTTCTACTATTCCATTAACTTTTTACTCCGGGGCTTCTTTAAAAAACTCTCTCCATTTTATTACCGTTATTTTTTCCCGTAAAATATAAACGAGTACGGCCAAAGCAAACATTATTATAACTACCATCGTCATCGAAAACTGGCTAATGAACTGGCCAAAAATAGTATAAAAAAACGCTAATGGGATATTGCTTATAAACGAACTTTTTCCAAATTCTTTTAAACTTTTCCTTTTTTCCAACAAGCAAAAATTTAATAAATGATAATGAAATACTGGAATTAACCGTAATACAGTAATTTGCCCCAGAGTCAAATTACGATATTCCCCAAACCATCTTTTTTTTAGAGTAGATAGTTTCCGATGTGTTTTTGGCAAACGGTGAATAACTGCATAGAATAAGAGACAATTGATTGTTAAGCCAATAACCGAATAGATGGTACCTAGCGTCACTCCAAATAGAACCCCTCCCGCAATACAGACTAGTATGGGAGGAATAAATAAAAATTGCCGTAGTGTATGGAATAGAATAAATATAATCGGTGCTAAAATACCACCAACTTCTACCATAACAAACAGGACTGATAACTGCTCTTCCATCTTATCACCTTCTGCTCTAAAGAATCATGCTGTTATTAAAGTGTATAAGAAAAGACAAGAGAATATGCCTAAACATTTAGTATATAAAGTACAATCCCTAATTCTAGTACTGATAAGATAGGTAAACCATACTTAAATGAAGCATGCTTCGTTTTATGACGGAAGTTTTTCATGCCTATGAATAAACCAAGAGCCCCAAAAAGAATCGCTATAATCCACAGTGTACGTTCGCTTATCCGATACTGATGTTTTATTGCTCTTTTTTTATCGATCATCATTAATGAATAGCCGAGTATATTAATTACTACTAAATAGATTAATAGGTATGTAATCACACTTTCTCCCCTTTTCGCAAAAATATAGAAAAAAAGAAGGTATCGGCTACCTTCTTTTTTTAAATACTTATTTTAAGTTTTGTTTTGCAACTGTTGCTAATTCAGCAAATGCTTTTTCATCACTTACAGCAAGTTCAGCAAGCATTTTGCGGTTTACTTCGATACCAGCAACTTTTAATCCGTGCATTAAACGGCTATAAGAAAGACCGTTGATACGAGCAGCTGCGTTGATACGAGTAATCCATAATTTACGGAAATCACGTTTCTTTTGACGACGATCTCTGTAAGCATACATTAATGATTTCATTACTTGTTGGTTTGCAACTTTGTATAATGTATGTTTTGAACCATAATAACCTTTAGCTAATTTAAGAACTTTTTTACGACGTTTGCGTGTAACTGTACCGCCTTTAACACGTGGCATATTATTTCCCTCCTATATTGAAAAAATTACTTAATGTTGTCTAATAAATGACGAATGCGTTTGAAATCGCCTTTAGATACTAATCCAGCTTTGCGAAGTTTACGTTTTTGTTTAGTAGATTTGTTAGCAAATAAGTGACTAGTATAAGCTTTTGAGCGTTTTAATTTACCAGAGCCTGTCTTTTTGAAACGTTTAGCAGCTCCGCGGTGAGTTTTCATTTTTGGCATTTGGTATTCCTCCTCTTACTTGTCGTTTTTAGGCGCTAAGGTCATGAACATGCTTCGACCGTCCATTTTTGGATGTGATTCCACAGTGGCAACTTCGGCACAAGCTTCTGCAAAACGAACAAGTACGCGTTGACCGATTTCCTTATGTGTAATAGCACGTCCTTTAAAACGAATGGATGCTTTTACTTTATCGCCTTTTTCTAGGAACTTAATAGCATTACGAAGCTTTGTATTAAAGTCATGCTCATCTATAGTTGGACTAAGGCGAACCTCTTTAATATTAATGATTTTTTGATTTTTACGTGCTTCTTTTTCTTTCTTTTGTTGTTCAAACTTGTATTTACCGTAGTCCATAATACGAGCTACTGGTGGTTTTGCGTTTGGAGCAACAAGAACGACATCAAGATTTACACGTGTTGCAATTTCAAGAGCTTCAAATTTCGTTTTAATCCCAAGCTGTTCTCCATTTTGGTCAATAAGACGAACTTCTCTAGCACGAATGCCTTCATTTAAAATCATATCTTTGCTAATAGTTAAACACCTCCAAGGTTAATGACGAATACAACGTTCGGGTCAAGAATAATCTAACCTAGGTCACCTTCTCTAGTTTAGATACTAATTGACACTTGACTCCCAAGTTGACATCGTAGGCTTTGTAATCTTTATCATCCAAATAAAAAAGTGTGGATGAACAATTCACCCACACTTACGATAACATAGTAAGACCTAAAATGTTTTACGTAATACCTGTTAACTACTTGGAATCTGTGTCAATCAGGTGAGAAGCGGGTGCTTCTTCTTTTCCTCAAACTCGTATTCAATTTACCTTAGTAACTATATCACAATGATATCTGTAAGTCAACGAAAGAAATATCACAACGAGAAAAATTTTATCAAAATAATTGATTCAATGCAATACCTTTTGTGCATAATTTCTGAAAAGCTAGGAATATAGAACGAAAAGTAAGCTTCCTATCCTTAAAAAAGACAGTACTTTGATCGTTTTTCTTTTAAAACATTGTGTTCTAAAAAATGGTTCGCCTATTTATGAAACTCGTTAATTTCCACTTCAGACACTTGCTTTACGCAGGGAGGAAGCCTGGCCTCCTCTACTTCCCACAAAAGTAAAGAATATTCGCTCCAATCAAATCAAAATCCTTAATTTCAATTTATGTCTTAAAAATTAATTTCTAACTTAGTTCGTTTTTTTCACTTCTTGTGTTAATTTCTCTAAGAAGTCGACATAAGAGACTGTTTCTGATTTTTGTTCTCCGTATTTGCGGACGTTTACAGCTTTATCTTCTACTTCTTTGTCTCCCACTACTAACATGTAAGGGATTTTTTTCATTTGTGCCTCACGGATTTTGTAGCCTATTTTTTCGTCACGTTCATCAAGTTCTACGCGGAAGCCGTGTCTTTGTAAGTTTTCTTGCACTTCTTTTGCATAGTCAAAGTGAACAGAAGGTGATACCGGGATCACTTGTACTTGAACTGGTGATAACCAAGTTGGAAATGCGCCTTTGTATTCTTCAATCAAGAATGCAATGAAGCGTTCCATTGTTGAAACCACACCTCTATGAATAACTACTGGACGATGTTGTTTTCCATCTTCTCCTACATATGTTAAGTCGAAGCGTTCAGGAAGAAGGAAGTCTAATTGAACTGTAGACAGTGTTTCATCTTTGCCTAAAGCTGTTTTTACTTGTACATCCAATTTCGGACCGTAGAATGCCGCTTCTCCTTCTGCTTCAAAGTAATCTAGTCCTAGATCATCCATAGCCTCTTTCAGCATGCTTTGTGCTTTATTCCACATTGCATCATCATCAAAATATTTCTCTGTATCCGCTGGATCACGATAAGATAAACGGAACGAATAATCTGTAATGTTAAAATCTTTATATACTTCTAATACTAAGTTTACAACACGCTTGAATTCATCTTTGATTTGATCAGGTCTTACAAAGATATGCGCATCATTTAGAGTCATTCCACGCACACGCTGTAATCCTGATAATGCACCAGACATTTCATAACGATGCATTGTACCAAGCTCTGCGATACGAATTGGCAATTCACGATAGCTATGAATATCGTTTTTATAAACAACCATATGGTGTGGACAGTTCATCGGACGAAGAACTAATTGTTCATTATCCATTTCCATAACAGGGAACATATCCTCTTGATAGTGATCCCAGTGACCAGATGTTTTGTATAAATCCACGCTTCCCATGATTGGTGTATAAACATGGTTATAGCCTAATCTTTCTTCTTTATCTACAATATACCGTTCCACGATACGTCTAATGGTTGCACCTTTTGGAAGCCATAGAGGCAAACCTTGTCCCACTTTTTGAGAAGTCATAAATAAATCTAATTCTTTACCGATCTTACGATGATCTCTTTCTTTCGCCTCTTCTAAAAAGCGTAAATGCTCTTCCAACTCATTTTTCTTAAAGAATGCTGTTCCGTATATACGCTGAAGCATTTTATTATCGCTATTCCCTCTCCAGTATGCACCAGCAATGTTTAGCAATTTAAACTCTTTTAGTTTTCCTGTAGATGGTACGTGAACTCCACGGCAAAGATCAATAAATTCCCCTTGTTGATATAATGTTACTGTTTCGTCTTCAGGGATTGCATCAATTAACTCCAATTTGTATTCATCATCCATTTCTTTAAAGAGCTCAATCGCTTCCGCGCGGCTTACTTCTTTACGGACAATCTCAAGATTTTCATTGATGATTTTTTTCATTTCTTTTTCAATAGCTGGTAAATCTTCTGGTGTTAATGATTGCTCTAAGTCGATATCATAGTAAAATCCATTTTCAATAACTGGGCCGACACCTAGCTTTACGTTTCCATAAATTCTTTTAATTGCTTGTGCCATTAAGTGGGCAGAGCTATGACGTAAGATTTCTAATGCATCTGGACTATCTGGTGTAATGATTTCAAAAGAAGCATCTTCTAGAATAGGTCTTTTCAAATCATATAAAGAACCATTAATTTTCCCTGCTAGTGCTTTTTTTCTTAGACCTGGGCTAATAGAACCTGCAATATCTTCTGTTGTAGTTCCTTCCGGAAACTCCTTTACCGCTCCGTCTGGAAATGTAATGTTAATTAATTCTGACATGAAACTGCCTCCTTTATTTTTTCCATTCATGTTAGATAAGAACCGATTAAACGCAAAAAAAACCCGTCCCTATACGAAGGGACGAGTTTTAAATTAAAAACACGTGGTTCCACCCTAATTCCCAGTCAATTCATTTGTCTGGCTTTAGTTTAAACAGATAACGGCTGCTGATACCGCCAGTCATTACTTAGTATTTCCTGTTCCTGACTGAAGTTTAAAGGTGGTAAGTAATCTTATCGTGTTAGGAAGTTCTCAGCATCCTTCCCTCTCTTTGAACCGTACAAGAAAACCATTGTCCTTATCATTACATGTATAAGTTATAGTTAATTTATGTACGTTATTATATGCTTTTCTCCGCATAAAATCAAGGGGATTAATGGGAATCTTATTTTATTTCATTTCTGTCTGTTTATTTATTCTTAGAAAAAAGTGTTCCTTATCAAGAAGTTGTACTCGCTCTTCAAATATATTTAAAATCGTTCGTACAATCGGCAATTCTCTATCCTCTGTATATAGAAAAATTGTTTTCGGAGCAAGCGCAAGCAATGGGCCTAGGGAATATGGGTCGATATAATGGGAAGAAGCTAAATTTCTTTGGTCATACAACATCATAAGCTCTTGCTGAGGTATTTCTCGATATTCTGTATCAAAAAATTGTATTTCTAAGTCGATTACTACATGGATATGATTCACTTTTGCAGTCTTTTTGGAAAGGGAATTTCGCAATGTATGAATAAAAACCTGATATTCTTGTTCCATTTTGTACTCATCAATCGATAATTCTATGTATTTTATTAGCTTTTCAAAAAAAGCCTTTAATCGAAAGGTCACAAAGGAATCAAACGAAAATTCTTTATGCATTTCCACCATAAAGTTATCCATACTCTCTAGAAGACATGTTTTTATATTGATATTTTTTGTTAAGCTTGTAAGTCCTTCCCGCTCTTCTTCTATTAAACTGTGAAGTATTTCTAATATGCTCCGCTGTTCTAGTTCATCCATATAGAAATAACGATTTTGTAGTATTTCTCTTGCCCAATCATCTGTTTTTATATGCAAGATAAAAGCGATTAAGCATTTCTTTACTGCTGTACTGCTTCCATCGGTTTTAACAACTATACAATTATTGCCGTCGTCCATTTTCTCAACCGACTCAACAAATTTTACCTGTTTATTTAAAATGCGCAAAAATCTCATAGCATCTTTTGGATCGTGAAATTGAATTTCAATCAACCGTATCCCCCCTTTATAAAGAAGTCCTCGATTTCATATATATGGGGGATAGGTAGAAAATAGACTATGAAAAATGTAAAGTGCCTTGGATTATGTTTATTAAAAAATGCAGTAGCAAAGAATGAGGTCAAATTTTGAGAATTACAAATGAAGCTGGGACAAAAGTATTCCAGCCAACATAATCTGAACAATTATACGAAGATGCTAATGAAAGTTCGTATAATTGTTCGGTTTTTTATTTGTTTTTTAAAGGAAGTCTCCATGAAGGTTAGTGCGTTTCTCCCAGCCGGAATACACTTCGCTTTCCGTGGGGCTCGCGCTGAGCCGCGGTCTGCTCACAGCCTGCAGGGTCTCAGACTGTCTCGCTAATCCCCGTGGCGTCTTCGCGTATTCCGGCTGCTCTGTTTTCCCAACTAATTATATTTCCTCTTGTAAAAAGTGTGTGAAAGAAGCCGCTATCTACTAGCTAAATTAGAAATTGTTCGTCTTTACAGAATCTCAATTTAGTTATGTCCCAACCTCAAATCACTATATCCAATTTAAATTATAGAAAGAATAAGAGGACACCTAATACAAAAGCATACAAAATAATGTACCAGGTATACAATGTCTGAAACGAGATAGATCGTTTTTCACATCGGCTTCTTACATATGCAAGTAATCTTCTATTTTTTGTAATATAGGTATAAGTCAGTCCAAATACCAATAATGCCAGGATTATTTTATAAATTCCTGGGCTATAAAAGGATAGAAAAAAGGGGATTAACAACAATAATATGGTTATAGATACAAACAAAAGAAATTGATTATATCGTTTTACTAATAATTTTTCAGCATTCGAAATTTCCGTCAACTTGCCCTTCTCCTTACTAAAAATAAAATCGTCATAGTCGTTTATTTTTTCCTTTTACACGAATAGGTGTAGATAAATAGCGAATTCTTTCCATCACTCTCATCGCCTTCATCTTTTCCTCTTCTCCTCTTTGAGAATAGGTAAGATGATGCTCTAAGCCGCTAAAATCAAAATTAGATGTAAATAAAGTAGGTAAATTCTCTAGCATTCTAAACTGCAATATTGGTCCAAGTACCTCATCCCGAATCCAGCTAGACATTGTTTCTGCACCAATATCATCTAACATTAAAATAGGCTCTCTTTTTATACTTTCAATTTTATCATTTAACGTACTATCAGCAATCGAACTTTTCATTTCTCTAAATAATTCAGGAACATATACAATCATGGAAGAAATTTGCTTTTGAGAAAGTTTATTAGCAATTGCTCCTAAAATATACGATTTTCCTACACCAAATTCCCCATAAAAGTATATCCCTTTATGCCTTTTGCCTGGTTTATATTCCTCTACAAATCGAATAGCCGCTTCTACCGCTTCCATTCTCTCTCCATCAAGATCGATTGTATTGAAGGAAGCTTCAAGAATATCCTTCGGCACATATAAACTTTTAATTAGCTTTTCTTTTTTCTTCTGATTGTCCTCCGAAACCTTGCGCGGGCATCGTTCATATTGGATCTCAATATTCCCTCTTATTATAACAAGGTTAGGATGGTACCCTTGCATCATATTCACACAGCCCTGAAGACTGGAGCACTTATCACAACCCTTGCTTTGATTGGCATATTCATACAGCTTCATCATTCCCACATCAACAGCATTAGAAGTAAGCTCCTCCTCATGTTCTCTTAAAAAAGCTCTTACATCAGGATGTGCAAGTACTTCCTGTTTCATTGCGCGGTACCTTTCCTGAAAATTATTACCTGCACCAAATTTCTTTAATGTATCATTAATTCTTTCCACCGTTTCATTCACCACCTGATTTTATAATTTTTTTATACGCTCTTCCAGCTCTTTCTTCTTTTGCTCCAACTCTTTATCGCTTGTTCCCTTAGCAGAAGTCTTATCAGTTGCTTTTGTCGTTCCTTCGTTAGCCTGATCTTGGCCAAACCATTCTGGAATCTTTTCCGTCCGAATTGCTTTGCGGTTTGCCTTTGGCTGTGGATTTTTTTTGCCTTGAGCCCATTCCATATATTGCTTATGCTCTTTTTTCGCAAGGTCCATCGCATCTTTAACAGTACGAATATTCTTTCTAACCCATTGACCAGCGATTTTTTCGATATAGCCTTTTGTCAATTTCATATCTGTTTTCAGCATAACATATTGAATCAGAACATTAATGACGCCAGGCAACAGTTTTTGCGAAAACATAATTTCCTCTATAATTTGCAAGTCTGTCTTAGAAGGTTCCGCTCCCCCAGATATATCTTTCAATACTTCGCGGGGAGAAGTGTGATCCAAATAATATATCAATTCTTCTTCTTTCGATTTTGGAGCATCTGTTGATGAATGATCCTTTTGCGGTTGTTTTCGATCAACTAACATTGGCAGCAAGTCATTATGTTGAAATTGATACCAATCGCGTGCAGCTATTCTCAATTCTTCCACATCAATTTCGTCCTGATGATTAATCGCACTAATTACGATATTCTTCATTTGAATTGGATCAATTCCATAGATAAAAGAGAGATTTAATATCGCTTCCTTTACTTTTTTCGTAAAAGCCTTTTTCGATAATAAGGAATCATGAATCCCTGCATATAGCAGTTCAAAGTCAAAATCATCTTTAGTAATTTGAATACCAGTTTGCTCTTCTTTTCCAATATAAGTTTGATCAATAGTATCTTCTTCATCTAATTCATGCATCGCCCGAACTGCACTTCCATGATCAGACATAAAAACATCTTGAAAAGCTTTTGTTATTGGTTGATAACTAGAATCAGAAATTTTTTCATCGGAAAAGAATCTTTTCAATCTGCTATACTGAGCTTTTCCAACTTTTCTATATAAATAAACATTTAACATCCCATCTAGAAAATACTGTGCTGGTGATAAAGGAGGCTGCAATTCATAGATAAAAGCTCTATTTCCATCCTCTTTCTTTAAATATGTTTTTAATAGACCAATGCCTTCAAGCTTTAGTCTTGCTTCGTATATATCATTTAAACCGCAACTCATGAAATTCATTAAACTATGATGTGTATTTGTCATGGACCATAAGCGATTTTCTTCGACTTCAGCCCATAAGGTCATATATAAAGCTAAACATTTTGTCCCAATTAAAGGTTGATATAAGAAGGTGATTGTCTTTCGATCATAATCGCTTAACAGCCCATTCACCGTTACTCGATATCTGTCGACCGGAAGTAGGTCTTGCCAATGCTGAGACATATTAATTCTTCCTTTCATACATTCTATTTCCATCAAAAGGAGATAAAAGGCAAAAAAGAGCCAAAGAAATCTTTAGCTCCCTTAGTTATCATTTCCATGTGTTTTTTAGTCTTTTTTTATTAATTCCTTTAATTCGTCAATAAATACATTTATATCTTTAAACTGACGATAAACGGATGCAAAACGCACATATGCTACTTCATCAATTTTCGCCAAGCGATCCATTACCATTTCTCCAATAATTTCACTCTTTATTTCTGAAGCAACGTTACTTCGAAGTTCTTTTTCTACTTCCGCGGTTATTTCTTCCAATTGTTTCAAAGCAACTGGTCTCTTCTCACACGCTCTTATTAAACCACGCAATATTTTATCCCTGCTAAATTCTTCACGCGTCCCTTCTTTCTTCACTACAATTAAAGGAATCTCTTCTACTTTTTCAAAAGTGGTAAATCGATTACCGCAAGCTTCACATTCTCTTCTTCTGCGAATCGATTTATATTCATCAACTGGTCGTGAATCAAGAACGCGGGTGTTATTATGTTGACAGGTAGGACATCTCATTTCATATCAGCTCCGAATTCATTGTTCCATGTATATACTTATCTTCATATTATATAAAAATAAAGGCTTGTACAAGTAATTATATCAAAATCTCTTCTATAAAGTGAAACTTCCATCAGTGGAGGCTACCTTCATCCCCCTGATGATTAGTTGAACCATTCGGATCTTTACGAACAATTGATCTCCCACCTATCTTCCTCAAATTCTCATATGCTTGAGACCCAAGTCATACTGTCCGCTTAGATTGGGACAAACCTTATTTTCAGGTAGGGAAAACCTGCCATTTTTCCAAAATCCTCTTCGCTTGGTTGATAGAATCTTCCATAGATTCATTATTATTAATTACTTCATCCGCAAGAAGAAGTTTCTCTCGTAATGGCATTTGCGCGTTTATTCGTTTAACAGCCTGCTCATAGCTTAAATCATTTCTTTTCATTAATCGATTAATTTGAACATCTTGATCTACATATACTAAAATCGTTCGATCCACCGTTTGATTTAATTTATTTTCAAAAAGCAACGGAATATCTAAAACCGCTATTTTCTCTCCTGATTCAACTGCTTGTCTCTGTTTAACATCCATTCTTCTTCTTACATCAGGATGCACAATACCATTAAGTACATTCCGTTCTTCTTCATTCGAAAAGATAATTTCCCCAAGTTTTTGTCTATTTAAAGTACCATCTTGATGTAAAATCCCCTTGCCAAAATGGGACACTATTTTCATATATGCTGGTTCTCCTTTTTCTACAGCAAGTCTCGATTCAATGTCTGCGTCAATAATCGGGATATTTAGTGATTGAAAATAGGAAGATATCGTCGATTTTCCACTCGCAATCCCTCCAGTTAATCCTACTATTATCGTCATAACAATACCTACCTTATTGAATTTAGTATTTAGTATGTAACAAATTTATATGAAGGAGAGAGATAGGTGAAATTCCAAAGGCGATTCGCCAAGGAGGGGCACCGCCTTAGAAGGAACCAACCTATTTCGCAAATTTGGTAAAGAATTAAAGTTTTAAAATCCCAATAATGATTAAGATAATCCCCGGAATAAAGGAGAATTTATCCATATAACTTTTCTCTGACAAAAACTTACCTAGATAAATGCCTAAAGACACAAAGGATGTACTCATAAAAATAACAGCAATAGTTAAAAATAGTGGCGAAAACCCGAGCATAGAAGCACCAATTCCTGCTCCAAAGGCATCTAAAGACAGAGCAAAACCTAACACAACCGCTTCTAGCCCTGTAATCGTTCCTGATTTATCAAAATCTGCTGATAAAGGTTTCTTTAAAATATTGATGACAATTCCTAAAGATTTTATTTCAAAATTTATAATATTCTTCTCTTCTGTTAGAACTTCCTTTTCTTTACTCGGCTTAAAATATTGGTAAAGAATCCATCCACCTAATATGATTAATATAATACCACCTATACTCTCTGCAAACGATGGGGAGAATATCCTTGAAATAACATGACCTACCAACATTGCTGTTAGAAGTGTCAGACCAGAACAACAGGCGATAATCAGGATAGAGTTTAAGGGCATTTTCATTTTTCGTAGTCCATAAGTAAAACCAACACTAAAGCTATCGATACTGACAGCGATTGCTAATAATAAAAGAGAAAACACCTGGGCCATAAAGATAAGCTCCTTCCAAATCAATAGTAATATACTATATGGAAAGAGCCCATCCAATGTTAATTTAGGTTTATTGATTTTATCTTTTGCTTATTTCTTTTGGCAATTAGGACAAAAAACGGTTCCTCTTCCGCCGACTATAATTCTTTCTAATGTATGTCCACATACTTTGCATTCCTGTCCTTTTCGACCATAAACATATAGTTCAAGCTGGAACATTCCAATTTGCCCTTGGGTGTTTACATAGGATCGGATTGTGCTTCCACCTTTTTCAACCGCTTCGGATAGCGTAGCAATAATTTCTTTATATAATTTCTCTATTTCTTTTGACTTAAGAGAACTCGCCATTCTCTCTGGATGAATGCCACTTCGGAATAATGATTCATCTACATAAATATTACCTAATCCAACCACAATCTTTTGATCTAATAATGCTGTTTTGATACTACGATTCGTTTTTGATAACCGCTCGGTAAAATTAGCAATCGTAAAATCTTCAGCAAACGGTTCAGGTCCTAATTGAGAAAGGGGCAGGGCGTCTAGTTCTTCCCCTTTTTTAAATAAATGCATCGTACCGAATTTCCGGACATCTTTATATCTTAGCTGAGAACCATCTTCAAAAAAGAAAATAACATGTGTATGCTTATCAACCGGATCATTAACTTGAAACACACCATATTTCCCTTCCATTCGCAAATGAGAGACGATTGTAAAATCATTTGTTTCGATTAAAATGAATTTCCCCCGTCTTTTAACATCAAGTATGCTTTGACCAATTAATGCATCAGAAAATTCCTCTGCATTCTCTGGTTTTTTTATCATTTTTGCCCATGAAACCACAACTTCTTTTATGACTTTATTTCGCGTCAACTGTTTCAACGTTTTTCGAACCGTTTCAACTTCTGGCAATTCCGGCATCTTCATCTCCTCCTTTCCTGTAAAAATTGCTCATATGTTAGAATAACTACCATTATCATTTACCCCCCGCATAACGAGCAGTAAGCCCCCCAGTTAAGGGAGCTATCTCTCGTAAAGGTCCGATAAGTGCAACTAACCATGAGTGGAGGAGGAGTAAAAACCCCCACTCATAGAAGTTTTCCTTATTATTTTGCGTCATACCAAGTTGGTCCATAAGAATAATCCACTTTTAATGGCACGCTTAATTCAACTGCATGTTCCATTACATCTGGTACAATTTCCTTTAACTTTTCAATTTCTTCTTTTGGAGCCTCGAAAATCAATTCATCGTGAACCTGTAATAATAATTTAGCTTTTAAGCCTTCTTCTTCCAAACGTTTAGCCATATCAATCATCGCTTTTTTAATGATATCTGCTGCACTTCCTTGGATTGGTGTATTCATCGCTGTTCTCTCAGCGAAGCTACGAAGATTAAAGTTTCTGCTAGTAATATCAGTTAAATATCTTCTTCTATGAAGCAAAGTTGAGACATAGCCTTTTTGCTTTGCGTCTGCAACAATTTCTTCCATATAATTTTTTACTCCAGGATAACTTTCTAAATAGCGTTCAATAAATTTAGCTGCTTCTTTTCTCGTAATATGGAGACTTTGTGATAGTCCGTAGTCACTAATACCATATACAATTCCAAAGTTAACTGCTTTCGCATGTCTGCGCATATTAGAGGTCACTTCATCAGCTTCTACGTGGAAAACGGACATTGCTGTTTCAGTATGAATATCATGATCTTCTCTAAATGCTTCGATTAATTTCTCATCATTAGCAATATGTGCAAGGACACGCAGTTCAATTTGGCTATAGTCAGCAGCAAAAATAACCCAATTCTCTTCTGTAGGTACAAACGCTTGTCTTATTTTTCTTCCTTCTTCTAAACGAATCGGGATATTTTGAAGGTTAGGATCAATCGAGCTTAATCGGCCCGTTTGTGTTAGTACTTGGTTAAATCTTGTATGAATTCTTCCATTATGGACTACTTTTTGCAATCCTTCTATATAGGTTGACTGTAATTTGCCTAGCTGCCTATATTCTAAAATTTCTCTGATTACTTCATGTGAACTAGCAAGTTGCTCCAATACATCAGCTGAAGTAGAATAGCCTGTCTTTGTTTTCTTCACAACCGGCAATCCAAGTTTGTCAAATAATATCACGCCAAGCTGTTTGGGAGAATTAATATTAAAGGTTTCGCCAGCTAACTCATAAATTCGACCTTCGATTTCTTTCAATCTTTCGGAAAGCTCTTCTCCCATTGCTTTCAAGCGAGCAACATCAACTTTTACACCTGTTGACTCCATATCTGCAAGTACCAAGCTTAATGGCATTTCCAAATCATAAAATAACGCTTCTTGATCATTTTTTCTTAATTCATCTTCCATTTCCTCCAGTACTGCCTGAAGAGCGAACGCTTTTCTCACGAGATGATCAGCTAATAAATCTTGTTCTGGAACCTTTCTCTTTGCCCCTTTTCCATAGAATACTTCATCTGATTGTAAATTAGTGTATCCATACTTTTTAGCAACAGAGGCAACATCTTCAATAGTTGCCGAAGGATCCGCTAAATATGCAGCAATAAGGATATCAAACGTAATCCCTTTTAAATGAATATCTTGATGACGTAATGACACTTCCGATCTTTTAGCATCATAAACAATTTTTTCTTTCTTTTCATCTTCTGCCCAAACTTTAAAAGCGGGTGATTCTAAAGCTTGTTCAATCGGAAGATAATATGCTCCTTTATCATTTAAAAGAGATATTCCTAAGATTGGTGCATAATGATAGTTATCTTCTAATACTTCGACATACATTATATTTCTATCTGAAAAAATTGCATCTGTAATATCTTCAACTGTTTTAAATTTAATGTCTTCTAATACTAATTCTTCTTTTTCTGGTACTTCTCCTAATTTTTCAAGTAGAGAATTAAAGCCAAGCTCCTTGAAGATTTCTGTTAACTTCTCTATTTGCATCCCAGGAAATTCAGTATCCTCTAATGTTATCGTTAAAGGGGCTTCCCTGAAAATAGTAGCTAGTTCTTTACTCATCAAAGCCTGATCCTTAAACTCTTCTAACTTTTCTTTCAGCTTCTTACCGCTTACTTTGTCGATAGATTGGACTAAATTTTCTAAGGAATCAAATTCCTTTAGCAATTTAATTGCTGTTTTTTCTCCCACACCTGGAACACCTGGAATATTATCTGAACTATCGCCCATTAAACCTTTCATATCAATAATTCGTTCAGGAGTCAGCCCATACTTCTCTTGAATATGGCTCGGGGTATAGGACTCCATATCTGTTATTCCTTTTCTAGTAATATAGACAGTTGTATTATCCGAACTTAATTGGGTTAAATCTTTATCTCCTGAGATAACAACTACTTCAAATCCGTCTTTTTCCCCTTGAAGAGAAAGTGTTCCGATAATATCATCTGCTTCATAGTTCTCAAGCTCGTAATGATGGATACCATAGGATTTTAATAACTCTCTTATATAAGGAAATTGCTCAGACAATTCTGGTGGTGTCTTTTGACGTCCTCCCTTATATTCATTGAAGGTTTTGTGACGGAAAGTGGTTTTTCCCGCATCAAATGCAACTAATGCATGTGTCGGCTTTTCCTCTTCTAAAATTTTCATTAGCATCATAGTAAAACCGTAAACCGCATTTGTATGTACACCTTTATCATTGTTTAATAGAGGTAAAGCAAAAAACGCTCGATACGCAATACTATTACCGTCAATTAAGATTAATTTCTTTTTCAAGAAATCCTCCTCCATCCTTTTTATAATGTATATTTTCTCGTAAATAAACGATGATTACTACACAACTCAATACTACCTATTTTACATGACATATTCACAAATGTAAAAAAGCAAAGATCGTTGAAAAAGAGGTCCAGCATACACATTCTTATTTCAACCTACAACGAAATAAGCGTGTAACACACACCTTTTTACAACAATCTCTGCTTTTTTTCCTAACTTTAATAGAAACAATTCAGGTATATCGACACAGGCAAAGGTTGGAAATTAGATAATCCTACCAAAAATTTCAAACTAACCATTTCCTACCAAGCCTACTATTATATAGGGGAAGCTAAAAGCGGGGTAGCTTTCAGCTTAAGTCCTTAACCAAATGGATAAGGGGGACTTCATAAGTAATTGTACCAACAAAGTGTAAACCCACCATAAACCAAATGTAAAAACAATGTAAATAGAAAAGTGGAAGGGCCTGTTTATCGGTGTACAAACTGGAAACTATCGACTGAGATAAAGGAAACACAATGAACGTTAGTGAATGGATGTTGACTTATCGTAGAGACAATCGGGAAGTTCATCTTGCTAGAATTGGACAAAAAAGAGGGCACAATTTTTAATGTGCCCTCTTGCCCTTAAAAAGGAAATTCCTTATGCAAAATTACGGTGAAAGTTGTTCCTACTCCCATTTCACTTTCCACCTGAATTGTTCCTCTATGTAATTCTACTAAATGCTTTACAATTGCTAGACCTAAACCTGTCCCCCCAGAATTTCTACTTCTCGCTTTATCAACACGATAAAAACGCTCGAAAATTCTCGGAATTTCATCCTGTTCTATCCCTATGCCCGTATCTTGAATTTTCACTTCAATTTTCCTTTTCTTTTCCACCACATAAACATTGATTTCCCCATCATTCGGGGTATAAATCACAGCATTTGTTATTAAATTTAGAAAAACCTGAGTTAATCTACTTCTATCTCCTTCCATTTGAATCACTTCATTTGATTGAGGAAATATTAATTTAATATTTTTCGCTTCTGCTCGACCTTCCAGCATTTTAGTCGCTTTATTTAAAATTTCCACCAGATTAAACTCTTCTTTATTTAGAGCAAAATGGTGTTGTTCTAATTTAGAAAGATCAAGAAGATCTTGAATTAATGTTTGTAGTCGATGGCTCTCTTTTAAAATAATTCGTAAAAATTCTTCTAGCGTCTCTCTGTCTTCCATCGCCCCATCGAGAAGTGTTTCAGAAAAGCCCTTAATAGATGTAATAGGCGTTTTTAATTCATGGGATACATTGGCAACAAAGTCTTTACGAATTTGTTCAAGCTTCTTCAACTCCGTTATATCATTAAAAACAAGCAAAATCCCCATCCATCTATCGTTTGTCCCAATAATGGGAACTCCATATACTTGAAAACTTTTCTTTTCATTTTGGATTTCCAGCGCCATTTCGCGGATTACCTTATGTTCTGTCATAAAAATTTCTTCTGCAAGATCGGTAACTTGTCTATACGGAATAACTTTATAATATTGTTTATAGAGATAGTCAGCAGACCGGACAAAGAAAATGTCCTTATAGGATTTATTAATTAAATTTATATAACCTCTGCTATCTATTAAAAGTAATCCACTGCTAATACTCTCTATCAAGGTTCCTAAACGATCTTCTTGTATTTCTTGCGCTTTTACCATTTCTTGCATATCTTTAGCTACTTTATTAAGAGAAGAACTTAGGACTCCCGTTTCATCTACTCGATCTTCATACGTTCTAGCATGATAATTACCATTTGCTAAATCAATAGCTACTTTAGTAGCAGATTCTATCGGTCTTGTATAACGATAGATTAATTTATAACCGATTAGATAAATCACTAAAAAGGAGAATAGAAACGAAGAAAAAATAATCCAATTAATATGTTGATAAGCATTCTCTATTTCTTCCACTTTAGCCCCTATTAGTAAATATCCTTGTCTTCCTTCTTCATCCGTAAGCTCCTGTTGATAAAAATGGAAGTTAGGATTCCCGTTAATAGTTACAGCATTCACCTTTTCATTTGAAAGTAATGTTTGCACTTGATTTTCATATTCTGTTTCTGTCTGCAGTTCTCCCTCATTGAACAACATTTCTCCAGAATCATCAATAATAGTAATCTGTACATCTAACGCTTCGCTATATTCTTTCACTAAGCGATTATTAATTTCTAAAATTCCACCATTATTCATGATTTGATTTGCAACTAAAGTACTTTCACGTTTCAATCGATTATCAAAAGAATCCATAAAAGTCTTCTTATTGTAAGATTCAATGAAAATAGCGACAAATACAAATACGATAAATATAGTAAATAAAACGCTCGCCATTAATCGAGATTTAAAGCTCTTCATCTATTTTGGTTCCTCTAATTTATATCCTAAGCCACGTATTGTTTTAATATATATAGGTTTTTTTGTATTTTCTTCAATTTTTTCACGCAAATGACTAATATGGACATCTACAATTCTTGTATCGCCTACAAAATCATAGTTCCATACTGCACTTAATAACTGATCTCTTGTTAGAACTCTCCCCTTATTTTTAACAAGATATAATAATAACTCAAACTCTTTCGGGGTTAATTCTAATAATTCTTCTTTAAAGTATGCTTCATAATAATTAGGAAGTACTCTTAACTCAGCGATTTTAATACCGTCATCCTCATCTTCATCTACTTCATCAGAAGCTGCAGGTACTTGCATTTGTATCCGTCTCAAAACTGCTTTTATTCTAGCGATGACTTCTCTTGGACTAAACGGTTTCGTCATATAATCATCTGCTCCAAGCTCAAGTCCTAAAACTTTATCAAACTCATCATCTTTTGCCGTTAACATTAATATAGGAGTTAACACTTTCTGTTGGCGTAATTCTTTACAAACATCCATCCCATCTTTTTTTGGCAACATTAAATCAAGTAAGATGACATCCGGATTAGCAGTTAATGCTAGATTCAATCCCTCTTCTCCATCCATGGCAGTTAATACATCATAGCCTGCCTGTTGCAAATTATACTTCAGTAAAGTTACGATAGATTGTTCATCATCTACAACCAAAACCTTTTTCTTCATATACAGCCTCCAAATATGTTAATTCCCCTAAAGTCCCCTTATACCTATTTACATTATAATATATTGTTCGATAAAAATGGAAAAAACATTTATTTGCTGTTTACAAATGCGAAATAATTTTTAAAATTCCTTCGTATTTTGTATATAAGATGGCCGCTTTATTCCACTCTTTACAGACAGTAAGACCCAACTACAAGCTACGGAAATTAAGGAAGCTAAATGTTGAAACTCTCCCATAAAGAACAGATTAACAGAATTAATTCCTAAAAAAAATCGGCTAACTCTTTTTATAGAGCAACCGATTTTTTTCATGTATTTAATTTAATACTGTCAATACGTTGCGAACCGAATGGACGGATTTGTCTAGGGCTGCTTTTTCTTCCTCTGTTAAATCAAGTTCAATAATTTGTTCGATTCCGTTACCACCTAGAATAGTTGGTACGCCTAGATAAAGATCGTTATAGCCATACTCGCCTTCTAAATAAGCGATGGTTGGAAGGACTCGTCTTTGATTTTTAATAATTGCCTCACACATATCAACTAATGAAGCTGCTGGAGCATAATAGGCGCTTCCATTGCCAAGCAGATTTACAATTTCCGCTCCACCATTTCTCGTTCTCTCGATAATTTCTTCTAATCTATGTTTAGGAATGAGCGATTCTAACGGAATTCCTCCTGCATAAGAATAACGAATAAGTGGTACCATATCATCACCATGTCCACCTAATACAAATCCTGTAATATCTTTAACAGAAAGGTTTAACTCCATTGCAACAAAGCTGCGAAAGCGCGCTGTATCTAGGATACCAGACTGGCCGATTACTCTATTTTTTGGGAAACCAGATTCTTTATAAACAGTATATGTCATAGCATCAACAGGATTAGTAAGCACGATAATTACACAATTAGGTGAATACTGAACAATTTCCTTCGTTACTGATTTCATAATAGACTGATTTGTCTGTACGAGATCATCTCTACTCATACCTGGCTTTCTTGCCATACCAGCAGTTATCACGACAATATCAGAATCAGCAGTATCTTTATAATTAGAAGTTCCAATTATATTTGCATCGAATCCCTGTACAGGACTAGCTTCAAACATATCCAAAGCTTTTCCTTTAGTTGAATTTTCATTTCGTGGAACATCTAATAATACGATATCCCCTAGTTCTTTTTGAGCAAGCAGAAAAGCCGTTGTTGCTCCAGTAAATCCCCCACCAATGATGGAAATTTTCTTGCGCTTAACCATATAATTTCCCCCTTATTAGACCGAGAATGTATAGCCCACCAATAAGCACTTTACTAGTTAGAGTCCCCTTTTACTCCATCTAGAAATACTTTTTTAGCTTATCCCATTCTAATCCAATACCGCAAAACTTCTGTTTTAGGCAAAAAGGAAGAAGAGATGAGACCAATCTCTTCTTCTATTGTTTATTAACCCATGTTCTTAATTAATTCATCACCGAACTCTGAGCATTTCACTTCAGTTGCACCTTCCATTAGACGAGCGAAGTCATAAGTCACAACTTTAGAAGCAATCGTGTTTTCTACGGATTGAATCACTAATTGTGCTGCTTCTGTCCAGCCTAAATGTTCAAGCAATAGAACACCTGAAAGAATAACAGAAGATGGATTCACTTTATCTAAGCCAGCATATTTCGGAGCAGTTCCATGTGTTGCTTCAAAAATAGCATGGCCAGTTTCATAATTTATATTTGCTCCTGGTGCGATACCGATCCCACCAACCTGTGCTGCTAATGCATCAGAAATATAATCTCCATTTAGATTCATTGTTGCAACTACATCAAACTCTTTCGGACGAGTAAGAATTTGTTGAAGGAAAATATCAGCAATAGAATCCTTGATGATAATCTTCCCTTCTGCTTCTGCCTGAGCTTGTGCTTTATTTGCTGCATCAGAACCTTGTTCCTCTTTAATGCGATCATACTGAGCCCATGTAAATACTTTATCTCCAAATTCTTTTTCAGCTAATTCATAACCCCAATTTTTAAATGCACCTTCTGTATATTTCATAATGTTACCTTTATGTACTAGAGTTACCGATTTACGACCTTCTTTAATCGCATAATTAATCGCAGCTCTTACTAAACGACTTGTTCCTTCTTCTGATACTGGTTTAATTCCAATTCCAGATGTTTCAGGAAATCTAATTTTATTAACTCCCATCTCTTCTTGTAAAAAGTTAATCAATTTAGAAACAGCCTCTGAGCCTTTTTCATACTCAATTCCCGCATAGATATCTTCTGTATTCTCACGGAAGATAACCATATCTGTATCTTGTGGTCTTTTTACAGGAGATGGTACTCCTTCAAACCATCTTACTGGACGTAAACAAACAAAAAGATCTAATTCTTGACGTAGGGCAACGTTTAAAGAACGAATACCGCCACCAACTGGTGTAGTTAATGGTCCTTTTATAGCAATTAAATATTCTTTAATCACATCTAATGTTTCAGTAGGTAACCATTCTCCCGTTTCATTAAATGCCTTTTCCCCAGCCAATACTTCTTTCCAAACAATTTTCTTTTCCCCATTGTATGCTTTTTCAACAGCGGCATCTAGTACTCTTGATGATGCTGCCCAAATATCTGGTCCAATTCCATCTCCCTCAATATAAGGAACAATTGGATTCGCTGGTACATTTAATACTCCATCTACTACTGTAATTTTTTCTCCTTGCATGTTTCTATCCCTCCGTAAAAAAATAGTTTCTTTTTCCAATGCTACAATCTCCATTGGAAAAAGAATGAAATAAATTTATTATAACAAGCTTTGAAAAGCTAATTATATTTACTATTCTGACGAATAAAAAAAGGAAAATGCCAATACACAAACTAAATTCTCCCACATTAAGTATATATCATTCTTTTACTCTATGGGAAATCATATCCTTTTTAGCGTTTGTTAACTGGTACATATTCCAAACGTTCAGGACCAACATAATCTGCTCTAGGGCGAATAAGACGATTATTCTCGTACTGCTCGAGAATATGAGCCAGCCAGCCAGAAACCCTGCTTACCGCAAAAATCGGGGTAAATAAATCATGGTCAATACCTAGACTATGATAAACAGAGGCAGAGAAAAAGTCTACGTTTGGTACTAAATTTTTCTCTTCCTTTAACATTGTCTCAATCTTAATACTCATCTCATACAACTGAGGTTCACCAGTTAATTGTGTTAATTTTCTTGCCATTTCCTTTAGATGTTTGGCACGAGGATCGCCCTTTCGATAAACGCGATGACCAAATCCCATTATTTTTTCTTTTTTCGCTATCTTTTCTCTAATATATGGTTCCACATTGTCAATGCTTCCAATTTCCGTCAGCATTTTCATAACTGCTTCGTTTGCTCCACCATGTAATGGCCCTTTTAATGCTCCTATAGCTGATGTAATCCCTGAATATACATCAGACAATGTTGCAACACAAACTCTAGCAGTAAAGGTAGATGCATTTAGCTCATGATCTGCATGAAGAACGAGCGCTTTATTAAAAGCCTCAATCGCAATGTCTTCTGGTTCTTGCCCATTCAGCATATATAAGAAGTTAGCAGCAAATCCTAAATCTTTTCTTGGAGAAATTGGATCGAGACCTTTTCTTAATCTTGAAAAAGCTGTTACGATAGTTGGCATTTTTGCTTGAAGCCTTACAGCTTTTAAATAGTTGGTTTCCGAATCCATTACATCTGCGCTTTCATCATATGCTCCTAATAAAGAGACAGTTGAACGAAGTACAGCCATTGGATGTACTTTATTTAATGGCATTAGCTTCATTTGCTCAATCAAAGAGACTGGTAATTCAGCATTATCTGCCAATTCTTGTTTTAGTTTTGCCAGTTCCGTATCATTTGGCAGTTTTTGATGCCATAATAAATAGATTACTTCTTCAAAACTAGATTGCTCTGCTAACACATCAATATCATAACCCACATAAGCAAGTGAATCATCTATAATGGAACTGATAGAAGATGTTGTAGCAATAACCCCCTCAAGCCCTTTTGTAACAGCCATACATATCTCTCCTTTACACCTTTTCTTTAGTACAAATCTTTCAAACTCCCATATTGTCCCTGCTGTAGTTACCAATATTGTGAAAATCTGTAAAAACAAAGCGATGGAATACACCTTAAATAAATATTTACTATTTTGTTAGATTAACTGAATATGTACCAAAAAATCAATTAATAATGTAATCCGGATTTATTTATAAAAAAGATGGGGGAGTTTTTCATAAAAAATAAAGTGAGCATCAATCATTTGAAAATGCTTACATTTTCAAATAAAAAAATAAACCATTTGGTACTTATAGATGAGATAAAATGTAACTACCCTTTCATTATAAACAAAAAACTTCAAAATGTCTCATATTTTATACTTAAAAACTGTAGATATAGTAAAAAAATTTTTTTCTGATTCTCCTTTACACTATATTCTTTCTTTTTTTTATTATACCATAAATTCACATCTCCTGTCTTCCTTATGCATAACAGAGAGTGGATCAGGTTATCCACTCTACTACTTTAATTGCAGCATAAGCAATTCCAGCTCCAATTAACGGACCTACAGCTACCCCGTTAAAGACAGATACTGACAAAATGGTTCCCAAAACAAGAGCAGTTGTAATTTCAGGGGAATCAGCCAATAAACTAACCCCACCCTTTGCGAGCAATGCAACCATAATTCCAGAAATTAAAGCAATCCACGCATACGGTGATTTAAAGGTAGCGGACAAATCTTTGAATCCAATGTCCCCCGTTGCAATTGGTACAAGCACAGCTATTGTAATAATCGTTACACCCCAATTAATTCCTTTTGATTGAATCAAGGCAAATAATTTACTATCTAGCCCAACCAGTTTCATTATTAATAAGAAAATAACCGCAATAATTAAAGAATTGTTTTTAGCTACAAGAGCAATTGCCAAAAGCAAATATAAAAATAAATAAGGTTGACTAAATAAAAACATAAATGACTCTCCTTTAAAAACATTAACCAAAAAATCTCTTCCTACTTATTAAATTATTAATAAAAAGCAGGAATTCCGATTAAAAATGCATAAGTATAGAAAATATAGATAAAAAAAGGAATTTACTTCTATTCTCATTTGCAATCATAATGGTCCATTATTTATTATACTAAAAATGGGAGGATTAACATTGAATTATACATATCTTAACCGCACGATTCGGTTTATTGTAGTTATTGTAGCTACCATCCTATTATTTGTTAGCTTCTTTTATTTATCCAAAGTAACCTATCCCTTTATTATAGGATTTCTAATTGCTTTTTTAATGAATCCACTTGTTAATTTTTTGCAATTCAAATGTAAACTGCCTAGAGCCTTTGCTGTAATTTTAAGTATTTTGCTCATATTATCTGTATTTGCTGGGTTAGTTTCTTTACTAATTGCCGAGATTGTAGCAGGGGCGGCTTATCTGGGAGAGGTAGTACCGAAACATATTGATATCATTATTCGATATATTGAGGATTTGTTCGCAGCGCAAATTATCCCATTGTATAATAAAATATCACAAACCTTCGATAATCTTGGAACAGGTCAACAAGATACGATTATGACAAATATAAATAAAGTTGGCGAACAGGTTGGAAATGTTATGGGAGATTTTTTGCAATCCTTTTTCCTTAACATTCCCATCATACTCTCCTGGTTTCCTAATGCAGCGAGTGTTCTAATATTCTCTTTATTAGCCACATTTTTTATTAGTAAAGACTGGGTTCGGTTATCATTGAAGTTCGGAAAATTTTTTCCTTCTAAATGGTTAAATAGTGGAAAAACAGTTTTCTTTGAATTAAAGAAAGCTTTACTTGGATTTATTAAAGCACAATTAACGCTTGTTTCGATTACAACAGTCATTATTTTAATTGGCCTCTTAATACTTCGTGTTGATTATGCTATTACGATTGCACTCTTAACTGGAATAGTAGATATTATTCCGTATTTGGGTACAGGTCTAATATTCGTTCCTTGGATAATTTACGAGATTATTACTGGACAAATCGTGCTTGCAATAGGGTTATCAGTGCTCTATATCGTTGTTTTAGTTCAACGGCAAATAATGGAACCAAAAATCCTCTCTTCTAATATTGGTCTAGATCCCTTAGCAACTTTAATTGCTTTATTTGTTGGATTTAAGCTTTTTGGATTTATCGGGCTAATTATTGGTCCTGTTTCCCTAGTCATTATCACTACCTTACATAGAGCAAATGTTTTTCAGGACATTTGGAAGTTTATTAAAGGAGAAAGTGAGATACCAAAATAAAGGGAGGGGTTTCCTTCATCTCCACCTATCTTCCTTGATTTCTCCTAAACTTACGGTTGGGTCTTACTGTCCGTTAAGTGCGGGATAAAGATGTATTTATTAATCTCTTTGAGAGCAAAGTTTCCAAAAAAAAGAGCGGTGGATTTCAAATTGGAAATTCACCGCTCTTTTTCATTTATATCTAATGTTAGTATGGACCCCTAATAGAATTTTTCACTTTATCTTCATAAAATGTTCTTAGTGCTTGTAATTCATCCATATTAAATGGTTTTTCCTCTAACGCATTTAAGTTTTCAACAATTTGCTGCCGATTTTTGAATCCTGGAATTACACAAGAAATACCTTGCTGATCCAATATCCATCGTAATGCAGCAGTAGCCATTGACTTTCGACCATTCGCAATCCAAGTAAGCTCATCTGCTAATTCTACACCCTTTTTAAAACCAAGCCCTGCAAATGTTTCTCCTACATTAAATGCTTCCCCATTTTCATTAAATTTGCGATGATCATCTTCATCAAAAGTATGATCTTTCGTAAATTTCCCAGTAAGTAAACCACTAGCCAATGGAAGACGCACGAGAATCCCGACCCCTTGCTTCTCCGCTACAGGAATTAATTCCTCAAGTGGTTTTTGGCGAAAAATATTAAAAATAACTTGCAACGCCTTTACGTTTGGATTTTGCAAGCATATAAGCCCCTGTTCCACTGTTTCAACACTTACTCCATAATTCCGAATTTTTCCTTCTTGCTGTAATTTATCAAGTACCTCAAATACTTGTCCATCTTTTAATATATCTGTTGGTGGACAATGAATTTGGTATAAATCGATTGCTTCTCTATTTAATCGCTTTAAGCTATTTTCACAATACTGACGAACACTTTTGTCTGAGTATGTTTGCTGCGCAAAAATATCTCCTCCACGACAAAACTTAGTTGCAATATGGATTTGATCCTCTTTCCCCTTCGTGGCCTTAGCAAGCAGCTCTTCACTATGTCCTTCTCCATATACATCTGCTGTATCAAAAAAATTCACGCCTTTTTCGATTGCCAGTTCTAAGGATTTTAATGCTTCAGTGTCATCAACCTTTCCCCATGAACCACCAATTGCCCACGTACCGAAACTTACTTCACTGATTTTTAGGCCTGTATTTCCTAAATTTCTGTAATCCACTCTTTAAGCACCTCCACTAGCTAAGACTACTTACACGATTTTATTAAAATTAATTCTAATTTGAACGTTATCTGTAAAAAGAATAAATCTAAAGGAGTCTCTGCTCTATGCGTATACAGATAAGTTGTTCTATCAAAATTATAACAAGGATTAATAAGTTTGTATATTAAATAAACCAACATACGAAAAACAATTTCCTTTGTGTATCTTTTAGATAAATAGTTTTTTCAAAAATGTTTATCTCCTTTGTTTAGGTTTGGTTAATAGACAAACTGTAGTATAATTAATCAATTAAGAATTATGCTTTAAGAGATAATTCAATTTCCGATAATTAACAAATTTTTCCAAAGAAAAGGCAAGATACGGGACAAAAGGAGACTAAGAAAACGATGCATATTACTTGGAATCAGCAATTGGTAAAAAAAGAAAATAAGTCACTATGTTTATATTTAATTAAAAACAATGCTCCAATCTCTCGGGCAGATATTGCGCAACAAACAGGATTAACAAAGGGCACTGTCTCCTCCTTAGTATCAGAGCTTATTGACGAACAGTTAATCTATGAATCTGGTCATGGCGAGTCGAGTGGAGGCAGACGACCTGTCATGCTGCTATTTAATGAACAAGCAGGCTATTCAATCGGTATTGACCTAGGTGTCAATTACATATTAGGAATTTTAACCGATTTACGCGGAAATATTATTTATCGGATAAATGAAAAGTATGTAAATTTAACGTATGAAGATACACTACAAATGATAAAAAAAATTATTACTACTTTAATAGAGAATGCTCCTAAATCTCCTTATGGTGTAATTGGGATTGGAATTGGCGCACCAGGGATTATAAACATGGAAGGAGACATTCTACTAGCACCAAACCTTGGCTGGAAAAACATCTCGCTTAGGAAACAATTAGAGGCACAATTTCATCTCCCTGTTTTAGTCGAAAATGAAGCAAACGCAGGAGCCTATGGAGAAAAGGAATTCGGCCTAGGGCAGCCTTTTCAAAATCTTATTTATGTAAGTGCAGGAATTGGAATTGGTGCTGGCATTATTATTAACGGAGAATTATATAAAGGAACGCTAGGTTATTCAGGTGAAATCGGTCATATGACCATACAAAAGGATGGACTAGAATGTCGCTGTGGCAATAAAGGCTGCTGGGAACTATACGCTTCTGAACAATACTTATTAACTAGAGCTACACAATTAAAGCTAGGGGATAAAAAACAAATTCATTTAAATGACTTAATCGAACTTGCTAGCCAAGGGAATAACCAAGCAATCCATTTATTCGATGAGGTTGGAGATCATTTAGGGGCTGGAATTATAAATATCATTCATACATTTAATCCAGAACAAATCATCATTGGAAATCGCCTCTCCTTAGCAAAAAAATGGATAGAGCCACGTCTGAAAAAAATGATAAGTAATTATACTTTACCTTTTCATCAATCGAAGCTGACTATCCATTTCTCTGATATTGATTTTGCGTCCTCTGCCTTAGGGGCTGCAGCTTTTTCTACAGAGAACTTTTTAAGATGTATGTTGCAGCCGGATTAATGGCTGTTTAGACTATATTAATTATTAAGTCGTTTAAAACATATGTTCAGCATACTTTTATTTTGGCATCCAAATTCGATAATTACCGCTTAAAGCAAGTAAACTAAAAAAGTATAAGCAATTATCATAATACCGCCTTTCGCCTTTTCTAATTGGCGTATTCCAAAATAATTCAACCATTCTTTTAGCATTCGGTCCGTCGGCCGCTAAAGTAGCCATTGCATTCGTTGCAATTAATCCAATTGGATGAAGTGATTTTTCCGTAAAAGGAACTCCTTCAATCGTGTATCTCCGGTAATCTTCAGGATCTTTGTTAGCAAAAAAATTCTGGATTTTATTAGCCGTTTCTCTTTCCGATTCACTTCCTCCAAACCATTCATAATCAAGACCTATATTTGCAGCAACCCGATAAGAGTCGCTATAGAAATGACCATAGCCCTTTTCATTATTTGGTGTACCATCATAATAAGCATATTCGGGAGCAAGTCCTGTTTCTGAGTGACATGCTATTTTTAAATATTCTCGGCTTGCCTCTGCTGCTTCTTTCCAAAACGCATGGTCTTCTGGATTTGCCCAGCAAGCAAATAACTCGTAAAAATGTGGCAAATGATAAGAGGGATCTGTAAAGTCACAATTGGGAACAAATTTTATTAACTTATTGTCCAAATTCCACATGGAGTGTCCTTTTCCTTCTTCTCCCTTATGCAAACAGGTTTGCAATAAATCTCTTGCTTGTTGACTATAATTGAAAGGTTGTTCTCCATCTCCCCATCGATGGGCTGCAAAAAATAAGGCTAGTGCAAAAAATTCTTCACCATCTGGTGCCGGTCCATTTGATCGCTTTGACCCATCTGGATTACAAGACCAGGCAAAGTAGCCAGCATTTTCCCCTGTATTCATATACATATGTTTCTTTGTCCAATTCCATATGCGATCAAATTCTTCTTTCTTATCTAATTGAACAGCAATCATCATTCCATAGGACATACCTTCTGTCCTAATATCAAGATTCCCTGTATCTAATAAATACCCACCATCATGAGAAGGAAAATAAATTCTCGTATCATCATCACCATAAAAAATTTGTGCCCATACATCCTCTAGTTTTGATTGAATATCTTTATCCGAATATCCCATCTCTTTAAAAACATTTCGATAATTACCTGTATTAAATGCACCTTTCACCTAAACACTCCTTCCTTTCCATTAAGAAGAATAAGAAGTTATAAGACTATCATCTAATCCTTCATAAGTTTGGGGTTCATCTTTTATTGCCTTTAATTCTATAAGTGTCACTTCATTTTTTGTTAAAGTAATAAGAAGCTTTAAACAGCCATCTGCTTCTTTCTTTTGTTTTGCTGTGGATAACTTTGGGATGGCTGCTTCTTTTAATGTTTCCACTGATTGCTTGTCTGGAAAACGAGGTCTCCCTAATTCTTTCCATACTTTCCAAGGATTCGCATGATTCTCATCTATACTCTGCCTCTTCATAAAGTACTCCGCACTGCTAACAGGTATTTTAATCACTAATTTCTTCTCAAAGCCTTCTCCTTTAGCCATTACCTCATTCCAAGCTACAAGTGCAATCGATCCATTTTCTTTTCGCGTAATAATCATTTGTGTATCACGATACAGAACTTCCTCTCCAAGTCTATTGAAAAAGGCAAATAAATGAAAAGTTGGCTTTGGGATGGAATGAAGCGCCATTAAACCAAACCCGCCATGGAATAAAGCCTTTGGGACATCAGCCTCTTCAAAAACATCACTAAAAGTCCAATACGAAAAAGAATCGACAAAGTCTCCACCCTCACTTAAAATCCGTGCAAGATAGGCTGCATTTAACGGTGTATCATGAACGGGATTGATCGGACTATAAGAAGTATTATATTCTGTAATATGGAAGGGCAAATCAGAAAAAGGTGATTCCTTAATTAGACCACGAACTACCTCAAACTGTTGAAGCATTTCTGTATTATCTACTAGATCTTGATAATAATAATCAGGAGTAACTTTTTTAGGGCTAAGCGATGTGTAGGCATGCCGACTGACGAAATCTACAGGCACATTCTCCCTATGACAGAAATTCAAGAAATCAACAATCCACTCGTCAGCACCACCACAAATTGCCGGACCACCAACCTGAAGATCTTGGTTTACCGCTTTAATTGCTAGCGCTGTAACTTTATATAGCTTAAAGTATTCTTCTTTATCGGCATCCTTCCAAAAGTTTACTAAGTTAGGCTCATTCCAAACTTCAAATGGCCATTGTTTAACTTCTTCTATTCCATAGCGTTCAATAAAATGGTTTACTACTGCTGTAATTAAATTACTCCATTTTTGGTAATCACTTGGGGGAGTTACATTTCCTTTCCAATAAAAAATCGTTTGGTCACCAGAAGAAAGTAATTCTGGCATAAAACCAAATTCAATAAAGGGTCGCAAGTTTAGCTCAAGAAAAGAGTCAAAGATGCGGTCAATGTAAGTAAAGTTATAAAATGGCTTTACTTCCTCTCCAATCTTCATTTCCCGATAAATACCGACGTCATCTGAAAGTAAACCATGTCCTCTAATATATTTAAATCCAATTTTCTCTTGAACAATTTTGAGATGATCAAGATATTCTTTCTGTAGTGCCAGACCAAGTCTCCCAGTTCCAATGCAATATTTCCAATTTTCCTTCAGCTTCCCCTCTCCTTTTGATGCTATAATAATAGATTCCATTACCGTTCTCTCCTATTCTCTATTGAAATATATTTCCGTCATCACCTGGGAAATATTGTTAAATAAAGGTTGTTTCGTAAAGTTTTCTGCTAGTAATCCACCGCCTATTTAAGCTAAAAGAACATTGGGCAGTTAATTCCCTAACTCGTTGATCGAAATAGAGAATACTGCCCATATTAATTAACTAATAGTCATAGTAGAAACGTTTAATAAATAACACGGTTTAGTTCATCATTTATTCCTGACTTTCGGTAGAAATAAGTATTAATCATATCTCTCCATTCTTTAGAATGCTCCAATTGAATAGTTAATTTTTGTGAAATGTCGGTATATCTTTTTTCATCTACTAAACCACTTAAACTAATCCAACTTTCTAGTAGATTTTTTACGTCTTCTACCCCTTCAAAGTGAGTGTTATAAATATGCTGAATTACCGTGATTCCCGACTTTAAAACATGTGTATAGGGAACATGATGGAAAAATAGGACTAATTCATCTGGACAAGTCTCTACTGATTCATACATGTCGAAATTTTCCGGGAAATATTGTTCCGTATATCCAGTTCCATCCTTCTTTGTTCGATTTACCCCAATCCCTTTCCAATCTGCGAAATGATAAGTTCCCCAAGGAGAATATTCATAACCGTCTACATTTGGACCATAATGGTGATTAGGATTCACCATCCAGCCGACTCCTAAAGGAGCAGTATATTTTTCATAAATACTCCATGAATCTGCAAGCATCTCTTTTACAGTACTTAGTACTTTGGGATTATTTCCAAATGTTTGTATTACCCATTCATCCGTAATCGTTTTCTCTAATAAATCTGGATTCCAAATTAATCTCCCATACCCATATAGATTAGCTTGTGCAAGAATGTGACCAGTCCAACTTGACTCATTCCCAATATTTGTAACAGCCGAAATTCCACTATATTTGTAATTAAATAGAGTTCCATCAACCACCTTTTTTACCGTAGAACCTTCCCCTTTTGCATATGTATCAAAATCTAGTACTTTTTTCCATTGGGGAATTAAATAACATAAATGTTTCTGTTGCCCCGTATATTCTTGCGTGATTTGAAATTCCAGTACTTGATTTGTCTCTGGCATAGCCCCAAATAGTGGCGAAACTGGCTCTCTTACTTGGAAATCCATTGGTCCATTTTTGATTTGTAGAATAACATTCTCTAAAAATTGACCATCAAGTGGTTTAAAATGATCGTATGCTGCTCTAGCTCGATCTGTCGTTCGATCTCTCCAATCTTGAAGACAATCATATACAAAACAACGCCAAATGACGATTCCATCAAAAGGAAGCAAAGCCTCCCCTAACATATTCGCACCATCTGCATGATTTCGATTATAAGTAAACGGTCCAGGACGATGTTCGGAATCCGCTTTCACAACAAAGCCACCGAAGTCTTCTATATATTGATAAATTTCTGCGGTTTTCTTTGTCCACCATTCTCTCACCTGCGGATCTAGTGGATCAGCTGTAGAAAGACCGCCAATTTCAATCGTACTAGCATAATTAATAGATAAAAAAAGTCTAATACCGTATTGTCTGAATATATTTGCCACTTTTCCTACGTCAGGAAGTAATTCCTTTGTAATCAAATTAGTCTCAGCTTTATGAACATTAACATTATTGATAGAGATCCCATTAATTCCAATCGAAGCCATCAATCTGGCATAATCTTTGATTCGTCCATAATCCAGTGTAAATTGATTATTCTCAAAAAAGATTGAGCGTCCAGCATAGCCCCGTTCAATCGAACCATCCATATTATCCCAGTGATTAATCATTCGTAATTGAGTCTTAGGATTTTCTATAATATCTAGCTGTTGATAATCTCTATTTGTCTGTAATATTCGTAAAAAATGAAAAGCTGCATACAAGACACCTTTATCGGTCTTTCCTGTTAAATAAATTCGTTCCTTTGGTGTAGTGAAAGACTGTAACATATATCCATCATTATTCAATGGTCTATTCAAAGTAGTCACATTCGAACTATCTACTGTTGCTAAAACAATTGCCGAATTGTTCTCTTCCATGTCTGTAACTTCAGGTTCTATTCCTGTTATCGATAATATTCCTCTTTTTAATTCTTCTACAGCTGACTTAATTATTTCCGTTTGTTCTAATACAACAATTTTTTTTAATGCTTCTATATTTGCTAAATTTTTCTTTCTCTCATATCTTAGCCAGCATTTATATTCATCCGTTTTTTGCAAGGTTTCTACTAATGTCATTGTCTCTTCACTCCTTTTCTCGTAAAATCTTTTATCTTTAAAAGATTTTAACTACTTTACTCTTCTTTCTTAAGGCTGTTTTCATAACGTTTGTTGCTAACTCTTGACATCTACATGCATTAAGGCTGCTCCCTTTTTCAAAATAATTAATTTTTTCTATTGAAAAAACAACAATTTTTTCGAAAAATGCTAATCTTAAACTCCTGAATATGCCATAAATCCTCCGTCAACCGGAACACTGATTCCCGTAACAAATCCGCTTGCCTCCTCATTAACTAGCCATAATAGAGTTCCTAATAGATCTTCTGGTTTTCCCAATCTTTTTACTGGCGTATGTGCCAATATTTTCTTCGTCCGGTCTGTATAGGAGCCATCTGAATTTTTAAGCAAAGCTTCGTTCTGTTTTGTTAAGAAAAATCCTGGAGCAATTGCATTTACTCTTATACCTGTTGCTGCCATATGTACAGCTAGCCATTTTGTGAAATTCTCTATACCTGCTTTAGCTGCACTGTAGGCAGGTACTTTCGTCATCGGACTTGGCGCACTCATTGAGGATATATTTATGATGGTTCCACTTTTCCCAAGCATTTGCTTAGAAAATACCTGGGTAGGAATCAATGTTCCAATTATATTTAGATTAAATACAAAGGAGAAGCCCTCAATCGTTAAATCGAAAAAACTAGTAAGCCCTGCTTTGTCCAAATCCTCTATCCGTAGGATTTCTTCTGATGTAATTCCCTTTGGATGGTTTCCTCCTGCCCCATTTATAAGAATGTCACAGCTTCCAAATGTATCCGAAACTATTTTTTCCGCTTCCTTAACACTGTTTACATCTACGACATCACACGCAATAGCAATGGCAGTTCCACCTTCCTTATTTATTTCCTCCGCTACTTTTTGTGCTTTTTCATATGTACGATTAAGAAGAGCTACTTTTACCCCTTGTCTGCCTAACTCCTTTGCCATACAACTACAAAGCACTCCTCCACCACCAGTAATAACCGCTACTTTTCCAGATAGATTTTCAATTAATGGTAACATTGTTAATTTCCCCTTTCTTAACCGCTTTATTGTTTTGCTCCAAACTATTCCAAATTCTTAAAATATACATAATTCCTAAAGCTCGATCGTAAAGTCCATAACCAGGTCTTGCTTTTTCTCCCCAAATCATTCTGCCGTGATCCGGACGTCTCTTTACACTATATGCCTCCATTAATCTTAAAATAATTTTTGTATGAAAATAAGTTTAGTTCCAACCAACCGGGGCCTTATAGTATTAATATATCATTTTAAAAAAATTATAATTTATGCTAAAAGGAATTATTAAATTCCTCTTATGATCCATGTACATGCGGAGCATCATATGTTTCATCCATACTATTTGATGTAGCTTTTTTTAGGAAATTACTTTCTATATGATTCAACATCGCTCTTGAATTAAATGACATGATCATTGCAATTAAACTTGCAATAAAAATTACTAGGAAATCAGTCGTCATTACCGTTGCAACCCCAACTAAAAATAAGATTAATATATTGCCTATTGTTTCTTTGAACTTAATGAACAAATAATACGCAGACAACTTTACTAAATCTCTTAATCGAAAAGTGTATTTGGCATTGATTATTAGTATATTTATACTAAGTATTGTCCAGATAAGAGTAAGTATAAGCACAACGATAAAAATGATTTGATTGACTGGAGTTACTGTCATACGGAGGTATTGTAAGTCGATGAGTAAGACAAAGAATACCGCTAGGATTATGGTCCAAATATAAAACGTACCTTTTAAATTCGATCGATAGCCATAGAAAAAGTCAGCAGTTGGCGACAATTCCTTCGTTCTCACTAATTTCTCCATCGAATAAAGCAGTCCTGATATAGCTGGCCCGGACGGTATTAAGGCAAGAGCATATAGGGCAATATTAGAAAATGATGGTGTTAATGTCATGAAGAAGAAAATGAATACTGCATTGGTCGCGACAAAATAGATATTTGTTAATAAAATCCAATACACATAATTACTAAATGTAAATAATATCCCTTGGCCAAATTCTTTTTTTTGTTCCATGCTTTTCACCTTCTTTCAAAATATAAATGGAGGATGAGGCATTCTGCTTTTTAGAAAGGTTCTTTTCTTAAAGTTTGTTTCTATTAACCTACAGCCTGAATACACATCACTTCCCGTGAGGAGAGCGGTGAGTCTTCTGGATTTCACTCATCCTTCTCGCTAATTCCGTGGCATCTATGTGTATTCAGGTGCTCCGTATTACTTTTTAAAATTTTTCTATTTGCAGCACAATAATCTTTTGAAACCAGATTTTTGGCAAGAACCGATTGCTAGAAGATACCTCATCCATCATTATTACTTAGTTATTTTTCTTGTATTCTTGATACGTTTTGTTTGCTGTATCTACATATTGATCTAAGCCTTGACTTTGTAGCTCTTTTACAAAAGCATCAAATTCACTTAAATCACGAGTACCTAAAATAAACTTTAATGTATTTTGGTTTGTATAATCTTTTAATGGTGTACTTTGTAATGTTGCTTTTTCTCTATCTTCAATAGAATAAGGAATTAATGGATCTGTTGGAATTGGTGTTTTGACTGCTTTCATATCATTTTGGAACTTAATCTCTTCTTCACTCATCATGGAATGAAGCAAGTCTGTTGTTCCACCATAAGCAAAAACCCCGCCAGAGAAACCATAGTCAACACGTAAATCCTGTGTTCCATTCGGATTTAAACCATTGTAATTGATATCATCTGTTAATTTTCTTACTCCATCTTCCTTCGTGAATGTTGTTCCTTCTACTCCCCATTTAGTGAATTCTTGCCCTTCATCACTGTAATATAACCAGTCAATAAACTGAAGAATTGCTTCGAAGTTTTCGCTTTCTTTAATCTTCGAAGTAATCATTACACCGTTTTCTAATCTAGATCCTGACATTAATTGGCCCGCCGGACCACCAGGAACAGTAATTTTTGAAATAGCATAGTTTCCTTTACCTAATGTTTTATCCATATCCACACGATGTAAGTTAATTGTCTGAGAGTTACCATTTATAATGAATGATTTACCAGTTACAAATTTCTGAACAGCTTGATCATCGCTTTGTGTGAAACTTTCTTCGTCTAACAAGCCTTCTTCAACTAACTTGTGAAAGTAAGTAAGCATTTCTTTATAGCCATCTGTTGTTGCTGCATAAACGAATTCATCTGCATCTTGATCATAAGACAAGCCGTTTCCGAAGCCCCATCCAGCTTTCGTTCCAAAACCTGTTGCTGCAATATTCAATGTACTGTTAAAAGTAAAGCGGTCAGAGAAAGGATTTGAATCTGGATATACTTCTTTCAATTTCTTCATTGCTGTATACAGCTCATCCCATGTTGTTGGAATAGCAATGTTATTTTCTTCAAAGATATCTGTTCTTACAATTAACGTATAATCTGGCCAAACCTCTTCATGTAAACCTGGAAGCACATAGAATTTCCCATCATTTTGACGTAAAGTATCTAATTCAGAATCCATATTCCATTTTTCTATTTTTTCTTTGAAATGAGGCATTTTATCAATGTAATCGCTTACTGGAAGTGCCGCACCAGATGCTACAAAGGCAGATTCTTCTCCTGGGTATGTTTTTGGAATAACGATTGGTGCATCCCCTGAACTAATTAACAAACTTCTTTTTTGTGTGTAATCACTCATTGGAACAATAGTTGACTTTAATGTAACACCCGTGATTTCTTTAATCTTATCCCATAATAACCAATCTTCTTTATATGGATATGTTGGCTGATCCATATATAAAATAGATAAATCAAATGGTTCAGTTGCTTTAAATGTGTCCCCTGCATTATAAGATTCCATTGCCCCTTTTGTCGATACTTCTGCCTCTTTACTTGCTGATTCTTCATTCGAACAAGCTACAGCAATAAGTACTAACATCATCAAACCTAGAAATAGCCCAACCTTTTTACAACTTTCTTTCATAGTATTTCCTCCCCTTATATATATAGGAAAAGCGTAAAGTCGTTTTTCACTAAAAGCAGGCGTATAGAAGGAATCCTTAGGAAAAACAACTACGCTGAACTCCTGTTACTATTAAGGCCCTATTTTATTACTTAATAGAACCTAGCATTACACCAGAAACAAAGTACTTTTGTACAAATGGATACACCGTTAATATTGGCAAAATCGTTAATACCATTGTTACCGACTTAATATTTGCAGAAATTTGTGTTAAGTTGTCGGCTGATGTTGCACCAGCTGACATGCCACTAGTTGTTCCCGCAATCATATTCCGTAGATAGATAGTAACTGGAAATAATTCTTTTTTATCTAAATAAATGAAAGCACTGAACCAAGAATTCCAATAAGCTACTGCATAAAATAGCACCATTGTGGCAATTACAGCTTTACTTAATGGCAATACAATTTTTAATAGAATGCCATACGTGTTTAAACCATCAATAGCTGCTGCCTCTTCAAGTTCCTCAGGCATATTTTCAAAAAAAGATTTCATAATCAGCATATTATAAATACTAATAGCACCTGGGATAACAATTGCCCACATAGTATTAGCGAATCCTAATGCGTTGATTAAAACATAGTTTGGAATTAAGCCTCCGTTAAAGAACATCGTAAATACAGCAAATACTGTTAAAAACCTGCGTCCTACTAGTCTTCTTTTTGAAAGTGCATAGGCAAATATTGTCGTCAAAAACATGGAAATGATTGTACCTACCACTGTATAGACAACTGTGTTTTTATAATTAATCCAAAACATCGTATCAGAAAGAACCTTCTGATATGTTTCTACATTAAATCCCTTTGGAAACAAATTTACCTGTCCTGAATTGATATAAGACTCACTGCTAAAAGACTGTGCAACTACATTTATAAATGGATATAACGTACAAAATATAATAATTAATAGAATACATACATTAAAGACTTTAAAGATTTTGTATTGCTTCGATTCTTTCATCTAATCTCCCCCTACCATAAACTTCTTTCAGTTAGTTTTCTCGATATGCTATTCGCTGTTAATACAAGCACTAAGCCTATTATGGATTCAAATAACCCAATAGCAGCCGCATAACTAAAATTATTTGATTCTAAACCAACACGGTATAGATATGTTGAAATAACATCTGAAGTTTCATAGGTTAAAGGATTGTAAATCAATAAGATCTTTTCAAAACCAATCGCAAGGAAACTACCAATATTCAAAATTAGGAGTGTAACAATTGTCGGCAATATACCAGGAATGGTAATATGCCAGGTTTGTTTCCAGCGGTTAGCACCATCTATCTTTGCTGCTTCATATAAGGAATCATCAATAGTCGTTAGGGCAGCCAAGTAAAGAATCGCTCCCCATCCCATTCCTTGCCATACTTCCGATGTAACATAAATGGTCCTAAACCAGTCTGGACTTTGAATAAAGCTTATTTTTTCTCCTGTAAAAAACTCTACTATCGCATTAATGGAACCGTTTAATGCTGTTAATTGTAAAATCATTCCAGCTATGATAACAATAGATAAAAAATGCGGTAAATAGGAAGCTGTTTGTACAAATTTCTTGAATTTTTTCGACTTTATTTCATTTAAAAGAAGAGCAAAAATAATTGGCATCGGAAAACAAAACAGTAAAGTTATTCCACCTAGAATGAGGGTGTTTTTAAATACATTCCAAAATACCGGGTCGTTAATAAACATCTCAAAATAATATAAGCCTACCCATTGTTCGCCATACATTTTTCCGCCTGGCATATACCTTCTGAAAGCGATAACATTCCCAAGCATTGGACCATATTTAAAAATTAATAAATAGATGAGTGGTAAAACCAACAAGGAATATAGCTGCCAATCTTTCCTTATAGCAGTTAACGTTGTTTTAAATCTACTCCTTTTTGTCTTTATTGTCTTATTTACTTGTGATTGAACGACTTCTGTTTCCATGAGAACCCCCCGTTTCTGTTTAATAGTGACACCACCAGTCGTTTGCTGATTCATTGAATAGCAGAGGACTGTTATAAAGCTTCACTTAAATGAATGAAGCGAAATATACTGATTTAAAGCGCTTATCCAACAAAACTAAGAAGCTCTATTACAAAATTTAAAACAGATAATATAAATAAGTTTATGATTGATTGCAAATTCGATTTAAATTGGAGTGATGGTAATGAAAAGAATAAATGTTAATCAGGTTGTAAAATGCGGATTTTTGTTCAATCAGTTTAACCATACTAGTATGGTAGATTATCGATAAAAATTCTTCTTGTTTAAAGAATCTGAAACAGTGGATCCTCTTTCAAGTAATGTACAGGAATATGTGGAAATTCAGTTTTCACTATAGATGTTAGATATTCCATGCCTGGTTCTTCGCTAACAGCATGACCAATCAAAATAATTGCCTTCTTTTTTCCTTGGTAAATAGCATCTCTTACATACTCAGGTGACTCCCATTCTGGACCTTCTCCTGCTATAATTAGGTCTAAATCGTGCTGTTGGAATAAAGGAATTACCAATTCTCCTCCACCACGATAGCCTGCAAGTAATCCTAGCCTTTGACATTGCATGGACAAATCGCCTACAATTCTTACAAAAGGCGCATCAAGCTTCGCTTTTACATACTTTGCTATTTCCCCAACCTTTTTTTGCGGTATCGTTAAAGTTGTTGCTGTTGGTTGATGCTTTTCGATATATTTCCCCCATTCAAGCTTATGGATTAAACCTAACATAATCCCGTCTGGGGCATAGCGATGAAAATAATCATGAAAGCGAAAAATAGTGACATTTGACTCTTCTATTAATCGGAGCTTTGCCATGCATATAGGATCGTTCGCATATTTATCTTTCCAATTTGCATGACTATAAAAAGGACCTTCATGGGTAATGATCAAATTAGCTTTGAGAGAAATTGCCTTTTCTAATACTTCTTGCGTTAGCATGAATGCGATTACAATTCCTGTCACATCAATATGAGGAGATCCTTTTATTAGTACATCTGTTGTTGACTCAAACTTTCTTGCGGGCTCGATTAGTTTTTCTACTACTCTTTGAACACTCGTCATTTTATCTCCCCCATCAAGTTAATCAAATTATACCACGTGATAGTTTGTTTATTCAATATACAAACTATTTTTTTTACAACTTTTTCTATTATTTTTTCTAATTATCGATTCGATTCTACCCTTATTCTGTAATCATTTTATTTGTTTTCAATTTTTGCACACGCTGAAAAATGAGAATACTACTTGACATTAGTATGCAAGCTATAGAAACGCCACTAAAAAATGGAAGAAGACCAGGTATATAGAATAAAAGAAACATATCTGCTGCTAAGCCAAGGATCGCTAGCATTAATATATGGATATTTAAAACTCCTAGAAAAAAGGAGTATTTAAAGTAGTCGGAAAACTTTAACTCGTAATGTACGTAAACAGGAAAGAAGAATAAAACGGTAATAAGGTATAAACAAGAAATCAAGAGCAATATACTTGTTGCAACAATACGGATTATCCCCTCTAAATTTAAAATAAGATAGTAATCTACATACAACATTATTCCAGCTATTAGAAATACTAAACCAAAACTATTGCTCTTGATAAATTCACTTTTATAGACGGAGAAGAATGTTTTCCAAATGGGAACTTCTGTTTCTTTCATAAACCATTTTCGGACAACAGTAAATAGTGCTGTTGTTGCTGGCATAAAGCCAAGTAGGATAAGACCACTGACTGTGAACATTATCCACAGTAAATTAATATAAGCTAGCTTCATAATCCATTCACAAATGGTATATAACTTCCCCATTGGTTTTGTTGACATGCTTATCCCCTCTACTTTCTTCTAGCCTATTTTCTGATTTGTTTTTAAATTACTATAAAGAAAACTTCCATCAGTAGGGATCTTTTCTCATCCCCCACTGATGGTTAGTTGTACTTATCAGACTTTTACGAGAGAGTTTCGCACGAAAGCTTCCTCCAGTTTCCGCAGCTTAAGCTGGAGGTTTTTACTACCCGTTAAAAGCGGAAATACACTGACAAAGAGCTTCTACTGCTGTTCTTCTAACCACAAGATGCTTGTTACTCCGCGTGGGTAGTATTTGCTTCCCGCAATTTCACCTGCTATTATTTGATCACTCCAACTCCAAATGGATAGTTCGGGATGTGTTAGCCATTCTACATGTGTAGCATCAGCCCTTGCTCCTTTTTCATCCCAGTTCCAGCCCAGAATTTCTCGAGCGATAAATTGGCATAAATAAATTTTACTTAGCCAAGAATTATTACTTGTCGATGAAATTTTCCAGCCACCATCTTCAAATAAACAAATTCCTTCTGTTAAAACTGTTTCAAAATGTGTTTTTAATGCTTGAATGTATGCCCCGAAACGGCCATTCTCATCTAATGCATCCTTACAGTTTGTAAAGTATGGGAATATTAATCCTTCAATTGCTGGAATAATTTTCGAGTCATTGCCTTCACCGATGACAGCTGGAATATAACCATCTTCCGTTACATGCTCCACAATCGTTGTCGCACATTTTTCTGCTTGTTCTCCGGCAATTTTGGCTAACTCTGTTCGCTCATTCTCTGCAAATATTCTTTCAAGCGCAATATAGGAAGCCCATATTTTTCCTGCGAGATAAATATTGTTTCTTGCCTGCCCTAAAGACACATCAAGGCTGTCATAGGTGGTAATTTCTGCACCACCCATTACTCTCGAAGAATCTAATCCCATTAAGCCGTTACGTTTATCTGGTTCTGGATGATCTCGATTTAACATACTTTCAAAACATCGTTCCACTATTTCTAAATTCGCATCCAGCCACTCTTTATCCCCTGTATGGCTAACATAAAGAGCAGCACATAATACCCAGTTCACTAGCTGTTCATGTGTCATGTGTGAGAAGCATCCGTCTAAGCCATATAATTCATAGGATGAATAATGAGGACGAGATATAGTATTCGCTACGCCCATATCATGGGTAAAACTTATGCCACCTGGATATTCTGTATCATCATTTGGAAACCGAACAGTATCTTCATAACTAAATCGTTGTACAAACATATCCAATTCATTTTTTACTGTCCATGGATTCATCCTTAGTTCATAGAAAATCTGATCCACTGTTAAATCGAAGGTATTCATCATTCGATATTCCCCTTCGTTTACCACCCAAAAAGGCTCACCATTATTATCTAAGAGTTGCGTAGAACCGTAATAGCTGCGAATGGAGTGAATTAACATAAACTTTTGATCTTCTGATAAATGATGTGCGTTTTCGATTTTTTTATTTACCTTCTTCGCCCGGTCTGCAATTGCTTCAAAGTTTGCAAGGGCATATTCTGCCACTGACTCAATATTCTTAAAGAGATTAGTATAATAATAGGATGTATCCATCCCAGCAGTAACTAACCCACCTCTATAAAAACAAATCGCAAACTGGTACGTCCTTTTTTCTCCAGCTGGTACATCTACCACTAATGCTCCTAAAGGTCCTAAGCCAAAAGTCCAGTTTTCTTCTTCCGGAGTTGTTAAAATATTTTCCAAACTAAAATGCATGGCTGACTTTACGTCAGGATTATTAGAGACTATTGCTGTTAATCGTCCTTGGCCAATACCAGCATAACCATCCATTGTATCATCCATTCTTCTCATGGATGTGTACGGATCACTCCCCTGATAACCGAAAAAAGCACGTCGACTTTTAGTTCCGTTCGTATTATCTACCGTTAATTCAGCAAGCACAGCTGGTAAAATAACCGTTTTTAATTCTTCTTCGTTTGCAGTAGTAGGGTCTGGTACAGTTTCAACTTGGGAATAGACCGTAAAGGATAAATCTTCTGCTTCCCATGTGTCTGTTCCAAGTTGAAAATGACGGTTAATTTTATCTTTGGATAGTGGATAAATGATTTTTGGTTTATCAGGATTTGGATCCATATTTTCAATATCATACCTTTTACTTTCATCATCCTCTTGATATGCAAAGAACGGAAATGCTTGATATGTCCCTTTTTTGTCTAAGGCTTCAGCACCAATATAAATATTTTGCTTAGGAGAACGACCTAGCTCTAAATCTAATCCGCCACCTGCACCTGGAAAACCTAGAGTGAAGCTAGAAAACGCTCCTATTGGAGAATGATGAGCATTAAAAAATGAATTTTTTGGCATCGTTGATAATTCCTCCCTTTCCTTATCCTTTTACAGATCCAGCAGCTAATCCTTCTACAATTTTATTACTTAATACGATGAAGGCAATTAAAATTGGAATAATACTTATCATTAAAGTTGCACCAATAGCTCCCCAATCTGTTAAATATTGACCGACAAAGTTATTCACACCAACAGTTAATGTTTTCCATTTATCTGAGCTAATAAATGTATTAACGAACACAAATTCATTCCAGTTATAAATCATATTGATAATAACAACTGTTGCCATAACGGGAGTTGTCATTGGTAGCGTGATTTGAAAGAATATGCGATGAATCGAACAACCATCCATTACAGCTGCTTCTTCTAATTCACGAGGTAATGCTTGATAGAATCCTAATAAAATCATTATAGTTAATGGCAGATTAAACGCTGTATACGATAAGATAATCGATAGCGGATTATCGATTAGTTGTAATTGATTAAAGAAACTAAATAAAGGAATCAATGTGGAATGCAAGGGAATCATGATTCCTACCATAAATAAACCAAGAACCAGTTTACTTAGTTTCCAATGCATTCTTGTAATTGCAAAGGTAACAAAACTTGCCAAAATGACTGTTAAAACTACTGCAATAACGGTAATCCAAACACTGTTAAAGAAATATTGGCTAATATTCCCTTGTGTCCATACTTTTACATAGTTCCCCCATTGCGGATCCTTAGGAAGAGCAAATGGAGATAAGCCAAACACTTCTTGATTTGTTTTTAAAGAAAAGAAGAACAACCAAATGAGTGGATATATTTGAAAAATGGCAATTATTCCAAGCACTAAATACAAAAAGCCGTATCCTATTTTACTTCCAATAGATCCTTTTATTTTAGGAGATGTGGATAAATCAGTTTTATTATTTTTTTGAACCACTACTTCACTCATGATTATCTCTCTCCTTTAGTACTGAGCATCTTCTTTTGATGCTGTTAATTTTTGTATTACCCATGTCATGACAAGACAGATTACTAGTAACGCAAACCCAATTGCACTACCGTAGCCGAAATTATATGTTTTGAATGCTTCCTTATACATATAAGATGCCATTACTTCACTAGCTCCGTTTGGTCCTCCACCAGTCATTACATAGATTAAATCAAAGTATTTTAATGATCCTACAATTGCTAATACGATTGTTACTTTTATTACGGGAGCAATCAATGGAAGCTTAATCTTATAAGCTATTTGAAATGGTGTTGCTCCATCAATTTTTGCTGCCTCAATAATTTCGTCTGGTACTCCTTTTAATGCTGCATAATAAATAATGATATAAAATCCAGCATATTGCCATACAATTGGAATGAAAATGGAGTATAGTACTAAATTAGGATCAGCCAGCCATATCGGTGTATTTACAACCCCAAACATTTCTAATAGTTTGTTTAGCATTCCATTTGTTGGATCGAAAATTTTCAACCACAACTGGGCAATCGCTACAGAAGATAATAACATAGGAATTAAGTAAATTTTACGAAGTAATCCTGCCCCTTTTATCTTACTTGCTAAAATTAATGAGATTACTAAATAGGCAATTAAACTAATTGCAGAAAAAACAGCTAATAAAACCGAATGATAAGTACTCGTCCAAAACATTTTATCTTTCATAAGCTGTATATAATTATCTAGCCCTATAAAGGTCTTAGCCCCTATACCGTCCCAATCCATTAAGCCATAATATCCTGTTAATATAATAGGAATATAGATTAAAATTAAAATGAGCAACAGTGCAGGGAGCACATAAAGGGTAATAATCCATTTATTCGACATCACGTTTTTCATTTTCTGCTCTCCCTCCTTATTGATTAGGAAGGCTTTGTTAAAGGATAAGTTTGGATATTCTAATGAAGTAATGTTACATTAGACCAATATTATCGTTTAACAGAGCCTTCTCTTAAAATCAATAATGTGATTATCATAACTATTTATTCAAAGTGATAATCTTTCAAATAGTGGAATCTACCTGCTTCTTCTGTAGATTCCACCTGTTCTTTTGTTATTCTTCTTCAGCTAATGCTTGTTCTTGTTTTGCTGTGAATTCTTTTGGTGTTGCCTGACCGCCAAATAGTGATTGAATCATATCTAAATGTACTTGTGCTACACTAGAGCTCATTTGAACATCTGCATATAATGTTAAGTTTGATGCCTCACCAAGATCATTTAAAATATCGATATACATTTGATCTAGCTCAATGTTTGAAGTGTCAACAACAGTTGCTGGAATTACCCCCGCATCTTTAACAGAGTTTTTGCCCCATTCTTGTACTAAATAAGCAACAAAATCTTTTGCTTCTTCTTTTACTTTTGATTTCTCAGAAACAAACAATCCAACTCCAGGTCCACCTACATAACTGTTAATATCACCTTTACCGCCTTCATAAGTTGGAAACTTAAAGTATCCTACTTTATCTTTAAATTCTTGTGTAACATCTGGGCTAGTTGTATAGTTTGGCAATTCCCAAGTAGCCATTAAATACATAGCTGCTTGCTCATTCATAAAGTATCCTTTTGCCTCATCATTGGATAAACCGTTAAAGCCTTTTACGAACCCGCCCATGTCCACTAATTTTTTGATTTCTTCAGCCGCTTGAACAAGTGCTGGATCTTCGAAACTACCGCTTCGATTAATTGCATTTGTTAGTACTTCTGGTCCTCCAATTCTATCTGCAAGGTACATATACCACATAGAACCAGTCCAGCGATCTTTATTGCCTAATGTGATTGGTGTAACACCATTATCAGATAGTGCTTTAACAACAGTTAAAAAGTCATCATATGTTTCAGGAATTTCTAGATTATATTTTTCAAAAATTTCTTTATTGTAATACACAGGTGTTATATTTAATTCGAGTGGAAGACCGTATGTTTTACCGTCTATAGCAAATGCTTCTGTCGTACCTGCAACAAATTGATCTTTGAAGTTACTATCAATTACATCATCTAATGGAGCGAACATTTCCCCTTTAACAAATGGCTGCATATATCCTGCTGCCCATGTTACCCCAACATCTGGAAGTTCATTAGACGCTGATAGTACTTTAATTTTATCTTTATATTGCTCGTTTCCAAGAATCTCCGTTTGAATTTTTACATCTGGGTGGTCTTTTTCATATTGCTTAATGATATCGTTTACAATTGTGAACTGTGCTTTTGAGCTCCCCTCTGGCCATAGATGCATAAATTTAATTACTGTTTTATCCCCATCTTTTGAAGCGCTTTCATTGTTAGAAGAAGTGGATGAAGAACATCCTGCTAAAGCTAAAACCATTAATAAAGCAATAGATAATAGTGCTGACATTGCTTTTCTATGAAACATTAAAACTACCCCCTATACCATCCTATTTATTTACTTTTTTCTTACAAATAAAGTCTATCATTATTAGATTTTCTAAAAAAGGTAACAATGATTAGAAAAAGTTCAACTATTTTTAGAAAGCCCTTTCATTATTTGTTTTTCGGTAAGCGCTCGGTGTCTTCCCTTCTAGCTCTTTAAAGATTTTAATAAAGTATTTAGCTGTTTTATATCCTGATTCTTCTGCAATATCAGTGATGGAGAGCTTTGTAGAGATAAGCAGATTTTTGGCATGCTGAATTCTTCTTCTCGTAATATATTCACTAAACGTTAAACGAATCTCCTCTTTAAATAGCACACTAAAATAGCTTGGATTTAAATAAACATGATCGGCTACATCACGTTGAGTCAATTCTTCTTTTAAATGCTTATCAATATAAAGCAAAGCTTTCTGTATCGGCTCTCTTACGGATTCATTTGTTATTGTTGCATCAATTAACTTATTATCGACAACCCTTGAAATAATATCGGCTCTTTCTTTATCTTTATCAATTTTAATGGCATCTTCAACTGCTTCAATTAGTTTCTTTTTACTAATTGGCTTTAATAAATAATTAATAACGCCTAATCGAAGAGCCTCTTGGGCATATTCAAATTCCGAATAGGCGGAGATCACAATAACCACAGGCAGATGTTTTTGATCTTTCATTGTTTTAAGCATGGTTATACCCGTAATTTTCGGCATGCGTATATCTGTTATGAGGATGTTTACTTTTTGATTTTGCATGATGTCAATGGCAGATTCTGCGTTTTCTGCCGTCAAAATTTGAAATTGCCCGTTAGACCAGCTCTCCAAAGTTTTTTTGATGCCTTCCCTTGATCTTGGCTCATCATCAACAATCAAAATGGTTTTCGCATACATCTTACATCCCTCCATCTTTTGGAATTTCAAAAGAAATTAATGTTCCTTTATTTTCAATGCTTTCAATTATTAGTCCCTTTTGCTGCCTTTCCTGATAATAGAGTGTAAGCCTTTTATATACATTGGAAATAGCCATTCCTTTGCCTGTTGCAGAAGTAATGCCTCCTTTTTCCATCGCTTCCTTAATTCTTGATAATTTAGTCTCACTTATGCCAATTCCATCGTCTCTAACAATCACCTTTATGTGGTTATCTATTTCTGCTTGTTGCACCATTACACTAACAGTACATTGTCCCACTTTATTCTCTGCCCCGTGTAATACAGCATTTTCTACTAATGGCTGTATTAAAAATTTAGGAATTTTAACCTCTTCAAATGCTTCTGGAAGATGTATATTCCATTTCAATTCTTCCCCAAATCGCATTTTCATTATTTCCATATAATCTTCTATATGTGCTATCTCGTCTTTTATACGGACCCACTCATCTTCTGTAGATCGAGAAATAGTATATCGAAATAAATTAGACATGGTAACTACAAGCTCTGCTAACTCTTCCTCGTCTTTTTCTTCTAATGACCAATGAAGGGCATCTAGTGTATTAAATAAAAAATGCGGATTGATTTGCGCCTGCAAAGCTCTTAATTCACTTCTACTTCGAAAAATTTCCTTTTGATAAACCATCGTTATCAAATGGTTTGTTTCTTTTACGAGCTGATTATATGTACTATTTAGTTCATTTATTTCATTGACCGAGGAGATGTTGGGTGTCAGCGGTAACGAACCTTCACTGGCGAATCTCATCGTATTTGTTAAGCGGATAATGGGGCGAGTGATGATATTCGAAAGAAAGAAAGAACAGACAAAGAAAATAAGCAGTCCAATTATACCAGCAAGAAGGATGCTCGTTCGTAACACCGTTATGCCTTCTGTTAATGTATTGTACGGTGTCAGAATCAGAACAGTCCACCCTGTCATGTAGGAAAGGTTTTTCGTTATCATGTAATCCTTTTCATTTATTTGAATTGTTTTTTTATTACTCTGTACAATTGACTCACTTGACTGTTCAAAATTAGTGATTATTGGTTGATTTAATTGATCTAAAAGTATAAAATATTGATTTGTTTCATCAGTAAGCGCTTGATTAGCAAACTGAAAATAATTATCATAAATACTAAAAAGTAGATATCCACCATTAGTAAAACTGCGATTAATTAGATTGACTCTCCTGATTGCGAGAAAATAATTGCTGTCATTAGGATCCTCACCAATCCATACAAGACTTCCCTTTGCTTGATCAGCCTTTTCTACCCAACTCGCATCCAAACCAGTCATTATATTCGCATCATCAAGTGGTAAAATTCGTTTTTGTTTACTAGTAAATAACTGAAAAGAAAAGATACCATCAGAATTGGCCGTGATTGTATTAACAGTTCCCATCAATTCTTGTTTTTCGTAAAAAGTTACATTCTTTTGTTCATATTCCTTTGTTAAAAGCTTTTGTACCTTATCATTCGTTGCTGCTAATTTCGACGCCATATTTAATTGCTCATACAAAGTCTCGATTCTTCCGTTTGCTTCCACTGCGACTTGCTGAATTTGTTTTTCTGCATTATTTTTTAATAATGACGATACTTGATTAAAAATCAATGTACTTACAAATAAAAGAACGACTAACATAACTGATAAAAATACAAATAAGATCTGATTCCGTAATGTATTCCATTTCCTTAATAAATTAAACATCGATTTTATCGCCTTTCTCTTTATTTGCAACATTATTATACCAAAAATTCCGCGCACTTTGTTTATTCATTATACAAATAAACATAATATTTATTTTGAATTCAAAGAAAATTTTAGATATATGTAATACAAAAAGAGCCTGACTAATTACTTTTGTAATAAATTCAGACTCCCTTCTATTTAGCTGTTTTCATAAAGTTTATTGCTTTAGCTCAGAGCCTGAATACACTTCCGCTCGGCAAGCCTTACGATATCTCATCTCTCCCGCTATCCTAGGGTCTACGTGTATTTAGTCTGCTCAGCACTTCCTTTTCCTATTAAAGACAACAATCTTTAAAAAACAGGTTTATCTACTAATGAATAATGGTTACTCGATTTTTCTTTTGCAGCTTTCTTTGTATGCTTCTCATTAATAAGTTCTTTCCTATTCTCCTTGTAGGAGGGAATAGAATAATTACACCTACAATATCCGTTAGAAATCCTGGAAACAGCAATAACAGTCCGCCAATAAGCACACAAAAGCTATCTAAAATAGCATCTCCTGGCATTATCCCTTGATTTAACTGAACTTGGACATTGCGAATTGCCTTTAATCCTTGTTTCTTTAGTAAAACCGCACCTAAAATTCCTGTTCCAATTACTATAATTAAGGTTTCTGTTATTCCAATTATATTTCCAGCTAGAAGAAAGATTATAAGCTCGATTAGTGGCAATAGCAGCAAGCTGATAATAAAATTTCTCAAGTTGTCACCATCCTCATTTAATTTCCCTTTCTTTTTATTATACCTTTTTTTGTTCCTTGCTGATAGTAGACAGCATCCGTTTCTCTTTTTATGTCATTGTTAAATTCTGTTATTCTGATTAGATAGCTACAATTGCTAGTATGGATTTCAATCCCAGTGTAGTAGCCGCCTACAAAAAAAGAAGAATCTCCATTACCTATTAATTTAGGTAAGGCTATTCTTCCTTTGGATTATTTATGATTCACAGATTAAAGTACGCTAGCATGTCCGCTATAAACATAGCCGCTACGAGAATCAACTGTAATATCTAATCCATCTTTTAAGATGTTTGTTGCATTTTCTACTCCTACGATAACAGGAATTCCAATATTTAAACCTACAACAGCCGCATGGCTTGTTAAGCCACCCTCTTCAACAATTAATGCACTACATTTTTCTAATGCAGGCACCATATCACGATCCGTTGCATTTGTTACAAGAATTGAACCAGAATTAACTTTATCTAAAGCTTCTTTTGCACTTGTCGCAATTACAGCTTTACCGAATGCAGTTTTACGGCCAATTCCTTGTCCTTTAGCAAGGACATCTCCAATTACATGAATTTTCATGATGTTTGTTGTACCAGTTTCACCAACAGGAAGACCAGCTGTAATTACTACTAAATCTCCATGAGTTACGATAGAGCTGTTAACACCTTCTTGAACAGCTACATCAAGCATTTCATCTGTTGATTCTGATTTTTGGCTTAGACGTGGGTATACTCCCCAAACTAGTGCTAATTGTCTTTGAATTCTTGCATCATAAGTTACAGCAACAATTGGAGCTTCTGGACGATATTTAGAAATCATTCTTGCAGTATGACCACTACCAGTTGGTGTAATTACCGCTTTTACTTCTAAATTCAATGCTGTATGAGCAACAGATTGTCCGATTGAATCAGTAATAGAATGCTCAGAATCTTTGCTGCGTTTAGATAAAATTTCTTTGTAATTTAAAGCTTCTTCTGCTCTTGAAGCAATATTGTTCATTGTTTGTACAGCTTCTACTGGATAAGATCCTGCTGCTGTTTCTCCTGAAAGCATAATTGCATCCGTTCCATCAAAGATCGCGTTTGCTACGTCACTTGCCTCTGCACGAGTAGGACGTGGGTTACGTTGCATAGAATCTAGCATTTGTGTTGCAGTAATAACTGGTTTACCTAATGTATTACATTTTTTAATTAATAATTTTTGTACTAATGGTACTTCTTCAGCAGGAATTTCCACCCCTAAATCACCACGAGCAACCATTAATCCATCAGAAACCTCAAGAATTTCATCAATATTATCCACACCTTCTTGGTTTTCAATCTTAGGAATAATATGGATATGAGATGCATTATTATCTTCTAATAATTGCTTAATTTCTAAAACATCAGATGCGCGTCGTACGAAAGATGCAGCAATAAAATCAATTCCTTGTTCAATACCAAAACGGATATCATTTGCATCTTTTTCTGTCATACCAGGAAGCTTTACAGCAACTCCAGGAACGTTTACACCTTTTTTATTTTTTAATGTTCCTGAATTTAAAATTTTTGTATGTATTTCACCAGCTGCTTTGTCTACTTTTGTTACTTCAAGACCAATTAAGCCATCATCAAGTAGAATTTTACTACCAGCCTCCACATCATCAATTAATCCTTCATAAGTAACAGAGAATTTTTCTGTTGTACCTTCTACTTCTGTCATAGAAACGATGATATCATTACCAGAAACTAGTTCGATAGCACCATCTTTCATGTTGTTTGTTCTGATTTCAGGACCTTTTGTATCTAAAAGAATCGCAATATTGTTACCAGTAATTTCTGCTGCTTCACGAATATTTTTTATTCTAGCACCATGCTCTTCAAAATCGCCATGAGAAAAGTTAAGGCGAGCAACATTCATTCCAGCTTCCATTAATTGCGTTAATTTTTCTACACTTTCACTTGCAGGTCCAATAGTACATACAATCTTCGTTTTACGCATTCAAAATAACCTCCGATAATATTAGTAAAAAAAATAATTACTTAACAGCATTTTAGGAATTTATGCGTTATCTCTGTCATAACATGTACTAGATAAACATAAATTCCTACTGTTTTATTAAATTGATAATTCTTTTGATAAGTGATATAAATTACTGTCAATCGTATGTTTACGTGCTAACGCTTCAATGATATCATAATCTACTAATTGATTTTTCTCGATACCAACAGCTCTTCCACCTTTACCTTCAACAAGAAGCTCAACTGCATAAGCTCCTAGGCGACTAGCTAATACACGGTCTTGTGCTGTAGGTGATCCACCACGTTGCATATGTCCTAAAACAGATACACGTGTATCAAAGTCTGTGTTTTCTTCAATTAATTTGCCGATTTCAACACCACTTGCTACCCCTTCAGCTACGACAATGATACTATGTTTTTTGCCGCGCTCCTGACCTTTTTTCAATCTGTTTACAATCTCTTCTAAATGGAAACCTTCTTCAGGAATAAGGATTGTTTCCGCACCACCAGCTAATCCAGCCCATAATGCGATATCTCCTGCATTTCTTCCCATCACTTCAATAATAAATGTTCTTTCATGAGAAGTTGCTGTATCACGAATTTTATCAATCGCATCAATAACTGTGTTTAGTGCCGTATCGAAGCCAATAGTAAATTCTGTTCCTGGAATATCATTGTCAATCGTACCTGGAACGCCAACACAAGGAAAGCCTTGTTCTGTAAGCGCCTTCGCACCCATATAAGACCCATCTCCACCAATGACAACAAGACCATCGATATTATGTTTCTTTAATTGCTCAATTCCTTTTTGTTGACCTTCTTTTGTTTTAAATTCTTCACAGCGCGCAGAAAAAAGGAATGTTCCGCCACGATGAATAATATCACCAACAGAGCCAACTTCTAATTTTCTGAAGTTACCGCTAATTAGCCCAGCATAACCGCCAATAACACCATATACTTCTACGCCATGAAATATGGCTTTACGTACTACCGCTCGAACGGCCGCATTCATTCCTGGTGCGTCACCGCCACTTGTTAATACACCAATTCTTTTAACTGTCAATTTCCTCACCTCATAATTTCATTAACAAATAAATTATGTAGCACAACATACATATACTATTATATAACAAAATAGCTGTCTGCAACATTTTTCACAAAATTTACATATATAATCTATGTAATGCTAACTTTTGTAAATTAATCAAGAAATTGCTTTTTCTCTATTAATTCGACTTCTATTTATCCAATTATCCATTAAACAATTCTACCATATCATGAAGAATCGCGTATCTCAACTTAATATGACAAAAAAATAAAAGACGGAATAATCAGCAAACTGCAAACGTTTTATATTTTCTCGTTTTGTAGCTATTTCCCGATATT